>MDTB01114924.1_pt1 | contig 14571 bp, 14 predicted proteins | sample 811161 | NCBI WGS metagenome assembly MDTB01 (sample SAMN05326650, study PRJNA326480) | marine metagenome | isolation source: seawater | place: Mediterranean Sea | collected 2009
ATCATTCAAGCACTTGCAAGTATAGAATCTGCTCTAAAAAGAACTGAAAGCAGAGGTGCACATTCAAGAATTGATTACAAATTAAGAAATGATAAGAGTTGGTTAAAACATAACTTAGTATGGACAAAAAATAATGGTGTAAGTAAATTTGATTTTAGACCAGTTCAATTAAAAACAAAAAACAAAGAAATAGATACTATTGCTCCAAAAGCAAGAGTATATTAGGAAAAAATATGGTAGAATTTGCACTCCCTCAAAACTCAAAAATAATTGAAGGTAAAACTTTTAAAAAAAATAAAAATTCCAAAAATCTCAAACTAATTGAGATTTATAGGTGGGAACGTGATTCTGGAAAAAAACCAAGAATAGATAGATTTTATATAAATACGAATGATTGTGGTCCCATGATGCTTGATGCTCTTATATATATTAAAAATGAATTAGATCCAACATTAACATTTAGAAGATCTTGCAGAGAAGGTATATGTGGTTCATGTTCAATGAATATTAATGGAACAAATAGTTTGGCTTGCCTAGAACCAATAGAAAAAAACACAAAAACAGTTAAAATTTTTCCGCTTCCACATATGAAAGTGATCAAAGATTTAGTACCAGACCTTAACGAATTTTTTGAACAATATAAATCAATCAAACCTTGGCTAAGACCAAAATCAAAAAGTATTGGAAAGGAAACACTTCAATCACCTGAAGATAGAAAAAAATTAGATGGATTATATGAATGTGTATTATGTGCTTGTTGTTCAACATCATGTCCAAGTTATTGGTGGAATGGTGATAAATTTTTAGGGCCAGCTATTTTACTACAAGCTTATAGATTTATTGTTGATAGCCGTGACAAAGATAAAAAAGAAAGAATAGAAATGCTTAATGATGCATTTAAACTTTACAGATGTCATACAATAATGAATTGTACTAAAACTTGTCCAAAAGGTCTAAATCCAGCCAAAGCAATTTCTGAAATAAAAAAACTTCAAATGTCTACTTAATTTAATGTGAAAGAACTTAATAAAAAAGTATTAAAATATCTTAAAGATAATTTCTTAATTAAACCAGACAATGAACAAAAAGTTGTTTTAAACTCTATTGAAAATGTACTCAAAAAAAATCTTTTTAGCTTTAGAATAAATAAATTTTTCAGAAGATCTTACCATGGAATTTTTTTGTGGGGAAATGTTGGTTCAGGAAAGTCGGTTATAGCCGAAGCTATCGACAAAATTCTTCCCAAAAATTTTTCTGTAATATTTCATTTTAACAAATTTATTACTCTTATTCAAAATAAGAAAAATTCGGAATTAGAAAAATCAGAGAAAATATTTAAAAATCGTTTAATTATTATTGATGAACTTCAAATTAATAATTTAGCAGATGCCATTTTAATTTTTAATTTTTTAGAAGAAGCTATAAAAAAAAATATTTTTGTCATTTTTACTTCTAACAAAGCTCCTAATAAATTATATAAAAGCATAATACAAAAAAAACTTTTAGAAAAACTTTCTAATTTTTTTTTAAAAAACTTTTTTATCTTAGAGTTTAAATCTAACATTGATTATAGATTAGGGCGTGCAAGAGGAAATCATTATTTTTTTCTCAACCTAAATGATAATAATAAAAAACAAAATGTATTGAGAAAAAAATTAATTGGTAATGAAAAAATTATACCTACCAAAATTATTAAAGATAAGAAAATAGAATTAAAATTAAGCGAATCTAAAAATTTAATAGATTGTACGTTTGATGAAATATGTGGTTCAAACTTAGGTAACAGTGATTACGAATTTATATGTAATAATTTTGATCTAATAATTATAAGGAATATTCCATTATTGAATGAAGACAGAAAAGATCTTATTGCAAGGTTCATTTCACTTATAGATAATATATATGAAAAAAAAAACTTCTTATCCATTTCTTCTTCTTATCCATTAACTAAAATTTTTTGTGCAAAAACTAAAAAGTATGAATTTAAAAGGACCTACTCAAGATTAATGGAAATTGGATCAAAAAGTTATATATCTAATGTATTAGAAAAAAGTTAAAAATATAGTAAGTTAAACTTAATAAATATAAAAATAATGCACTTAGAAGATAAAATTATCTCTCTTAAAAAACAAAAAAATGCGGTTATTCTTGCGCATTATTATCAAGATGAAGAAATTCAAGATATAGCTGACTATGTTGGAGACTCTCTGGACTTATCAAAAAAAGCAAAAAATACAAATTGTAGTACTATTGTATTTTGTGGAGTTAAATTTATGGCTGAAGTAGCAAAAATACTTAATCCCAAAAGGAATGTCATTCTTCCTGATCTAAATGCAGGATGCTCATTAGAAGAATCATGTCAACCAAATAGGTTTAGTGATTTTAGAAAAAATTATCCAGAGCATATTGTTATTTCATACATTAATTGTTCTGCTGAAATTAAAGCTCTCTCTGACATAATAGTGACCTCATCTAATGCAAAAAAAATAATTGATCAATTGCCCAAGAAACAGAAAATTATATTTGCACCTGACCAACATTTAGGTGGTTATTTAAATAAAATAACTGGAAGAAATATGGTTTTATGGCCAGGCTCATGTATTGTTCATGAAACTTTTTCAGAGAAAGAAATTATTAAGCTAAAAGTTAGACATGCTAATTCAGAATTAATAGCACATCCCGAATGTCCAGAGAGGATTCTTAACCATGCTGATCATATAGGTTCTACTTCTTCATTATTAAAATATGTCGTAACTAGTGAATCTAAAAAATTTATTATTGCCACAGAATCTCACATAATTCATCAAATGAAAAAAAATGCTCCAGATAAAGAATTTATAGCTGCTCCGATTAATGATGGGAAGTGTTCTTGTTCTACCTGTCCATATATGGAATTAAATACAATGGAAAAATTATATGAATGTCTTGAAAATGAGAACCCAACTATTTCAATAAACTCAGATTTAATAAATAATGCAAAAAAACCCTTGATCAGAATGCTAGAAATGAGTTGAGGTTTTTATGTCTCTGAATACAATTAAAACCTCAAAAATTGCAATTAATTTATTAATTGATGAATTAAAAATAGATTTAGGTGGTAGATCTTTTAAAAATGATAGAACGACTAATAAATTAATAGTTAAAAAAAAAGATGTAAAATTTTATATTGTTCCACGAGAAAAAATAGTTTTATGTGGCATTTTATTTATAAAAAAATTTATTAAAAAACAGTTTAAAAAAATTAGTATAAAAGTTTCCTATAAAGATGGTGATATCATTAAACCTGGAGAAAAAATTGCAGTACTGTCAGGTGATTGCAAAAAAATACTTTCTGTTGAGAGAACTATACTTAACTTCTTACAACATTTATCTGCAATTTCAACAACTACCTACAAATTAAATCAAAAAATCATAAATAAAAGAACCAAACTACTTGATACAAGAAAAACAACTATAGGCTTAAGACATCTAGAAAAATATGCAACTAGAATGGGGGGGGCAACAAACCATAGACATAGTTTAAATGAAAAAATATTAATTAAAGATAATCATATAAAAGCTTTAGGAGGAATTGAAAATATAATAAAAATTATTTTAAAAGAAAATCTTAAAAGTTTCCAAATTGAATGTGATTCAATAAGCCAAGTTAAAAGACTAATGAAAATAGGTTGCAATGATTTTTTATTAGATAATATGAAGGTATCTGAAGTAAAAAAATGTCTAAAATTAAAAAAAAATAAAAATATTTTATTTGAAATTAGTGGAGGAATTAATAATAAAAATATTGTTCAATACTCTAGACTTGGAGCAGATTATATTTCAGCTGGATTTATAACACAAAATCCTGATGCAGTAGATATTGGCTTAGATATATTTTAAAAAACTTTATGTTTCTCTCTTGAATGTATAAAATTATTTAATAATTTTTATTGAGAAATTAATTGAAAAAAATAAGTCTTATTGGTGCGGGAAATATAGGAGGAGAACTTGCAGCTATTGCAGCTTCTAAATCTCTTGGCAATATTATGTTAATTGATATTGAAGAAGGAATTGCTCGTGGAAAATCATTAGATTTATCTCAAAGTGGAGTAGTAAGAAATTTTAGTTCTAAAATAACTGGAACTTCAAATTTATCTAAAATAAAAGATAGTGATGTAATAATTGTAACCGCTGGAATTGCAAGAAAACCAGGGATGAGCAGAGATGACCTCATAATAACTAATCTTAAGATAATGACCAGTATAGGTAATGCTATAAAAACTTATAGCCCAAAAGCATTTGTCATATGTGTAACTAACCCGTTAGATGCAATGACATGGATTTTAAAAAAAATAAGTGGGATTAAAAAAAACATGATAGTAGGTATGGCAGGAATCCTCGATTCTTCTCGTTTCAGATTTTTTTTATCTGAAGAAATAAAAGTATCCTCAGCCAATATCCAAACAATGGTACTAGGAGGCCATGGCGATACCATGGTTCCCATGTTAAATTATACATCAATAAGTGGAATTCCAATCTTAGAATTCATTAAAGAAGGAAAATTAACAATGTCAACACTTGAAAAGATTATAAAAAGAACAAGAAATGGTGGAGGGGAAATAGTAGGTTTATTAAAATCTAGTTCTGCATATTATGCACCTGCAATAAGTGCTATTGAAATGGCAGAATCTTTTCTTTTAGATCAAAAAAAATTACTTCCCTGTTCTGTTTATTTAAACGGTGAATATAATATAAAGGATTTATTCATTGGAGTCCCAGTAATAATTGGTAAAAAAGGAGTAGAGGATATTAGAGAGCTAGTTTTTTCAAAAAAAGAACAACTTGAGTTTTATAAATCAGTTAAGGCAGTAAAAAAACTTACTGAAAAATGTAAAAAACTACTTGAGTAAGATCATTTTAGTAGTTATTGTAGCCGACTGTAAATTTTAAATGTAATTTAGAAAGTTTAAGATGGATATTCACGAGTATCAAGCAAAACAATTAATATCTAAGTTTGGAGTAAATGTGCCTGTTGGTGAGGTTATTTACCAGCCACATGAAGCAATTACAGTCACATCATGGTTGAATGAGGAGGAAGTTGTTGTTAAATCGCAAGTTCATGCTGGTGGTCGCGGAAAAGCTGGCGGAATTAAGGTTTGTAAAAATCAAGAAGAAATTATTAAAGAAGTTGATCGAATGATTGGGATGAAACTAATTACACCACAAACCGGTCCAGAGGGAAAAATAGTTAGTAGAGTTTATATTGAGAAAGCTTATAAAATTAAGAAAGAGTTATACTTTTGTATTACAATTGATAGAGAAACTGGAGGAAATACTATTGTTGTTTCAAAAAAAGGTGGAGTAAACATAGAAGAGGTTGCAGAAAAAAATCCTGAAGAAATTTATAAAGTGAGATTAGCGCCTGGCAACAAATTACTGTCTCATCACGCAAGAACAATATCTTATGAACTTGGCTTGAAAGGTAAAATTGCAAAAAAAGCTCAAAAAAACTTTGTTGCTTTGTATGAGGCATTTACTAATCTTGATGCATCATTAATAGAAATTAATCCATTAGCTATTACTGAAGATGATGAAATTGTTGCTGCTGACTGCAAGGCCTCATTTGATGATAATGCTTTATATAGACAAAGACAAGTTGCAGAGATGAAAGATGATAATGAATATGATCCATTAGAACTTGAAGCAGCAAGACATGACTTAAACTATGTTAAACTTGATGGGAATATTGGATTAATGGTTAATGGAGCTGGATTATCAATGGCTACTATGGATATAATAAAATATTACGGTGGAAAAGCTGCAAATTTCATGGATGTAGCAGGTGCTGCAACCCCTGAAAGAGTAGCTGCTGCTTTCAAGCTAATATATAGAGATAAAGACGTAAAAGGTATTCTAATCAATATTTTTGGTGGAATGATGAGATGTAATGATATTGCTCAGGGTTTAGTCAATGCTGCAAAAGATGTTGGTTTAAATAAACCACTTGTGGTTAGATTAGAAGGAACAAATGTTGAAATGGGAATGGATATTTTAAAAAACTCCGGCTTCCCAATAACACCGGTTCCAACAATGGATCAAGCAGCTAAGGAAATTGTTGAATTGGCTAAAGGATAGATATGGCAGTATTAATAACTCAAGAAACAAAAATTATATGTCAAGGGTTTACCGGGGCACAAGGTACTTTTCATTCGGAACGAGCAATTGAGTATAATACAAATTTAGTCGGAGGAGTTACCCCAGATAAAGGGGGGATGAAACATCTCAATCTTCCTGTTTTTAATACAATTGCTGAAGCAAAAAAAGAAACAAATTGTAACGCCAGTGGTGTTTTTGTTCCTCCTCCTTTTGCAGCAGATGCAATTTTAGAGGGTGTAGAAGCAGAATTAGATTTAATTGTCTGTATAACCGATGGAATTCCAACAAGAGATATGCAAAGAGTTAAGAGAGAAATGAAGGGTTCAAAAACAAGATTAGTTGGACCAAACTGTCCTGGAGTCTTAACACCTGGAGTTGGGAAAATTGGAATAATTCCTGGTCATATATGCAAACCTGGAAGAATTGGTGTTGTCTCAAGATCAGGCACCTTATCATACGAATCTGCTGTTCAAACTTCAAAGTTAGGTCAATCAACAATCATTGGAATTGGTGGTGATCCTGTTAATGGAACAAACTTTGTTGATGCTTTAGAACTTTTTCTTAATGATCCAGATACGGATGGAATTGTTTTAATTGGTGAAATAGGTGGAACAGCTGAGGTAGATGGAGCAGATTTTATAAAATCATGGAGTAAAAAAATATCTAAACCTGTAGCTGGCTTTGTTGCTGGTGCAGCTGCACCAGAAGGGAAAAAACTTGGCCATGCTGGAGCAATTGTTAGTAGTGGTGCTGAAACTGCAGAGGCAAAAAAAGAAGCACTTAAATCTGCTGGTGTAACTGTTGCAGAAACAATAACCACAATTGGTGATGCTATGAGAAAAGCTATGGGAATATAAATTTAATTCAATTAAAGAGGACAAATTATGAATAACGCACTCATCTCATATCTTGGAGAAAACAAACCTAATCTAATAACTGAGATTACATCCTTGTTGACTGAATTAGGAGGAGAATTCTCAGGAGTTACATTTGCAACTTTAGGTAGAGGATGTGAATTAACTATGGTCTATAATAAACCAAATGAACTAAATATAGACGAAATAAAAAAAAATTTAGAAAATCTCGAAACATGTAAAAATGGTGAGTTTAATGTTAAACTTTTTGAGTTAAGTACTGAAGCTGGTCCAACAACAAAAATAACTCATAGAATCATTCTATCTGGAGAAGATCAAAAAGGTCTTTTACAAAAGATAATTAAAACTCTAGATGAAAACTCTGCAGTTATTGTAAGGATGAATACTGAAAAAATAACATACCCTGATTCAGTTCAATATATTTCAAGATTTGCTATAGCCGTTAGGGAAGATAATGCACCTCAATGCTTAGCTGAAATAGTTAAAGTAGCTGGACAAATGAAACTTACCTTTAGATACGAAACGTCATAAATTTTTTGATGATCTTGGATGGTAGATCTCAATAATTTTTTTAACTCGCTTTGAATCAACAGCAGTATACTTTTGAGTAGATGATAGTGATTTGTGACCTAGAAGCTCTTGTATTGATCTTAAATCAACCATATTTTCTAATAACTGGGTAGCAAAGGTATGTCTGAAAGAATGTGGAGTTGTATTTTCAGGAAGGTTTAATAATCTTCTAATATTTCTTATTTCTTTTTGCACTATAGTTGGATGAAGTCTTTTTCCTTTTTCCCCAAGAAAAATAAAATCATCTTTTTTTATACTTACTGGCATAGATTCTAACATCATGAAAAGTAAATTTTTTATTTCTTCAATAATAGGTAAAATTCTCTCTTTCCCACCTTTTCCTCTAACAATTATTTCATTTCTATCCAATATATCTTTTAGTTTTAAATCCAATACTTCATTTATTCTTAAACCAACCCCCCACATTAGTAAAACTATAGATAAGTTCCTTTTTGCAATCCATCTTTTTTCATTTTTAATTATAAATTCTAAAACTTTATTTATTTGATTCATTGATAATGGTCTGGGTAACGAACTTTTAAATTTAGGCGATTTAATATTCAGAATCGGTGAATAGTCTATAATTTTTTTTTTAATTAAAAAATTATAGAAACTTTTAATTGATGACAGGCATCTTGCATTGCTTCTTGGAACAGCACCATTTTCAAGTTTTGAGAAAAACCAAGAACGTATAGTTTTATTGTCAATATCTTTAGTTATTGATAAATCAATTTTTTTATTGAAATACAGTGAAAGAAAACAAAAAAAAGAGTCCAAATCTCTTCTATAAGCTAAATAAGTATTTTCAGATAATCTTTTTTCATCTCTAATCCACTTGCACCATTCATTCTTTAAATTTCCTAATTCTGAATTCATTTTTTTTTCAATTGTATACAACGTTCTTGAAAAACTTCACATAAGAAAGATAATAAGTCTGAACCTTTATTATTATTATTAATAAAAATTTTTTCTTTACTACCAAATGCTAAAAAAGATGGGGAATCAAAAATATTTTTATTTAGAGAATATAAAGCATTAGAATAAACGTTAAAATTATATGATTTAAAAATCCCTATTTCTTCATCAACTGCATCCATAATTATTTCCTGATTATTTAAAAAAATAGAATTTATTTTTTCCTTTGAAATAAAAACACCACCAAACTTCTCTATATCAGTATAAGAGGAGACAAAAACCAAACAATCAAGCTCTAAAGCTCTAGGCAACAGATCTTTGGTAGATAAAATTAAAGATTTCAAATCATTAATCTTAATAATCTTTAATATAGCTTCATGAATAAGTTTTTGAGTAAAAAAATTAAATTTTGCATTAGTGATTATTTGTTTTTGTTTTTTTTGTAATTTTTTAATAATCCAATCCTTAAATGAAACAATTTTATTATTCTCAAAGTTTTCAATTCCGGACAACGGAAAACTTAAAGATTGAAGAATATTTGGGTTATCTACAAAAAAGTTTGGGTTTGACTTTAGAAAAGATAAAACTTTTTTTATATCATATTTTTTTTTTATCATTTTCACCCATAAAAGATTAAATTCATTATTATAGTGAAACAATTTTTTTTTTAAATCTAGTAATAAATTGAATATAAATGATAGCTGAGATTTTTCTTCCAATTCCAATCAATCGTTCCTTTTACTATAAGATTTCAAAAAGTGTAAATCTTAAGTTAATAAAAAAAGGAACTCTAGTATTAGTTAACTTTAAAAATAAGATCTTAACAGGCATAATTTGGAAAACTCATAAAAATATACTTCATGATTATGAATTAAAGACTCTAGATATTGTTTTTTATGATATCATCTTAAATGAAGAAATATTAAATACTATTCAATTTATATCTAACTATTCATCCAATTCATTAACATCTATACTCAAATTATTCTTATCAGGCTTTTCAAGTAAAAATTATGAAAGGAAAATTTTAGAACTTGAAAAAAGTAAAAATTTCAAAATAGATTCTGTATCTAAAAAAAAATTAATTCTTAATTTAGAACAAAAAAATGCCTTCCAAAAAATCTTATCCGTTTTGGAAAAAAGAAAATTCGAAGTTTTAGTTCTTGATGGTGTAACCAGCTCTGGGAAAACAAGGGTTTATATGAATGTATTATTTGAAGTTCTCAGAAAAGGACTTCAGTGCTTAATCATGGTTCCAGAAAAAATACTCACTAAACAATGGATTGAAGAGCTTAAAAATGATTTTGGATTAAAACCTGAAATATTTCATTCATCAATATCAAAGTCGAAAAGAAACAAAATTTGGCTTGGAGCTTTATCAGGAAATATAAATATTGTAATTGGTACTAGGTCTTCATTATTTTTGCCTTTTAGAAATTTGGGACTAATAGTTATCGATGAAGAGCATGATATTTCTTTTAAACAAGAAGAAGGAACAATTCTTAATATAAGAGACTTAGGTATTGTAAGAGCTAAAAATAATAATTGCTTAATCATTTTATCTTCAGCAACACCGTCAATAGAGACTGAGTTTAATTGTAAAAGTAAAAAGTATACAAAAATAAGTCTCAAAAATAGAGTAGGAAATGCAAAGCTTCCCAAAATTGAAATTATTGATATGAAATTAGAGAAAAAAAAAGAAAATCATTGGATATCAAAAAAATTAGAGGTCGCAATAAAAAAAACCTTAGATCAGAAACAACAAGCCTTAATTTTTCTCAATAAAAGAGGCTTTGCACCTGTTGTAATATGTAAAAAATGTGGTTTTTCTAAAGTATGCAAGAATTGTGATTTTTCGTTAGTATTACACACAAATAAAACATCAGGAAAGCCAAGTAATCTAGTTTGTCATTATTGTAATTTTAAAGAAATTTACTCAGATAAATGCGAAAAATGTAAAAATGAAAAAACTTTTCTAACAATTGGTCCTGGTGTCGAAAGAATTTATCAAGAAGCATCTAGTTTATTTCCAAAAAGTAGAATTGCTTTACTTTCAAGCGATTCCGTAAAATCTGAAAAAAATTATGAAAACATCCTGAACTCAATTTATAATAATCAAGTAGACATTATTATTGGAACACAAATAACTTCTAAAGGACATCATTTTCCTAATTTAAAAACTGTAGGAATTATAAATATAGATAATCTTTTAAATAGTTTTGACCTAAGATCTTCAGAAAAATCTTTTCAACTTTTAACCCAGGTGTCTGGAAGAGCTGGAAGATCAGGCTCTGAAGGCAATGTTTTTATCCAAACTTTCCAACCTGACCACCCAGTCATAAAATCAATTATTGTTTTTGACAAAGAAAAATTTATCAATTGGGAGCTATCAAGAAGAAAAGAAAACTTTCAACCTCCCTTCTCGAGTTTCATTTCAATGATTATTCAAAATAAAAAAGAACAGTTAGTTATAGATAAAAGTAAAGAAATAGTTGAAATTCTATCACAAAAATTTTCAGAAATTACAATCTATGGTCCAGCACCTGCATTAATATTTAAAATAAGAAATAACTTTCGATGGAGAATATTAATAAAAACTAATAAAAACTACTCTTTATTAAATGATCTTAAAAAATTTTTGTTACGAATAAAATTATCTAGTTCTGTAGAAGTAAAAATTGATGTAGACCCTTTAAGTTTCTTTTAATTTAATTAATTAATTTTAGAACATTGAATCAAGTAATATCTTGTGCTAATACAAACACTTTAAACTTCAAAAAAGGTTATTAATTGTCTAAAAAAAATTTAAATTTTGACGAACTTTGTAGAAGATATGCTAAAGCTTTATTGTCACTAAATAATAGTAAAAAAAAAATTGATGAATCTATGGATAGTTTTTTAAAACTAATAGATTTAAAAAATAAAAATGCTGATTTTGAATATTTTCTTTTAAGTCCTTTAATTTCTCCTATTAAAAAAATAAACATCTTAGAAAAAATTTCAAAAAAACTAAATGTTAATACTACATTTTCTAATTTCCTAAAAACATTAGCAGATCATAATAGGTTATTTGCAATTGAAAAAATTTATAATTTCTACAAAAACATGATTCAAGAGGAAATTAATGAAACAAATATAGAGATCATAAGTTCAATAAATTTAAAGAATGAAACTAAAGATAAATTAAAAAATGAAATATCAACCGTAACAGGTAAAAAAGTTAAAATTATTAATGTTGTTGATAAAAATATTTTAGGTGGATTAATTATAAAAATTAATTCTTTAATGATTGATTCATCTATTAAAACAAAATTAAATAAATATGAATTTTCAATGAAAGGTATGAGTTAAAAAATGTCAATTGATGCATCTGAAATATCAGAAATCCTTAAAAAAGAAATTTCTGATTTTGATAATAAAGCTGAAATTTCTGAAATTGGGACTGTATTAACTGTTGGGGATGGAATAGCAAGAGTTTATGGTTTAGATAATGTTCAAGCTGGTGAAATGGTTGAATTTCCTGGTAAGATAAAAGGTATGGCACTAAATCTAGAGGAGGATAATGTAGGGGTTGTTATTTTTGGCAACGATAGATCGATAAAAGAAGGTGATATTGTTAAAAGAACTGGAAATATTGTTGAAGTAAAGGTAGGTAAGGGTTTATTAGGAAGAGTTGTTGATGGTTTAGGCGAACCTATAGATGGAAAAGACCCTTTAAAAGATGTTAAGAGTCAAAGGGTTGAAGTTAAGGCTCCAGGAATTATTCCAAGAACTTCAGTAAATGAACCAATGCAAACTGGAATTAAAGCTATAGATAGTTTAATACCTATTGGAAGAGGTCAAAGAGAACTTATAATTGGAGATAGGCAAACAGGAAAAACATCTGTAATTGTTGACACTATTTTAAATCAGAAAGAGGTTAATAAAGATGCTAAAGAAAAAGATAAATTATTTTGTATTTATGTTTCAATTGGTCAAAAAAGATCAACAGTTGCACAAATTGTAAAAACTTTGGAAGATTATGATGCATTAGATTATTCTATTGTTGTTGCTGCGACTGCATCTGATCCTGCTCCACTTCAGTTCTTAGCTCCATATACAGGATGTGCTATGGGAGAATTTTTTAGAGACAATGGAATGCATGCAGTAATATTTTATGATGATCTTTCTAAGCAGGCTGTAGCATATAGACAAATGTCATTACTTTTAAGAAGACCGCCAGGAAGAGAAGCTTATCCAGGCGATGTTTTTTATGTTCACTCAAGATTATTAGAAAGGGCAGCAAAGATGAGTGATAAAGAAGGCGGGGGTTCCCTTACAGCGCTACCTGTAATTGAAACTCAAGCAGGAGACGTTTCAGCTTATATACCAACAAATGTTATTTCTATAACTGATGGTCAAATCTTTTTAGAAACAGAACTCTTTTTTAAGGGTATAAGACCAGCAGTTAACGTTGGTTTGTCTGTTAGTAGAGTTGGTTCTGCTGCTCAGATAAAAGCTATGAAGCAAGTTTCTGGTACAATTAAACTAGATTTAGCACAATTCAGAGAAATGGAAGCTTTTTCACAATTTGCATCAGATTTGGATCAATCAACAAGAAAATTATTAGATAGAGGAAGAAGATTAACTGAAATTTTAAAACAACCACAATACCAACCATTGAAAGTAGAAGAACAAGTTATAGTTATCTATGCTGGTGTTAGAGGTTTCCTTGATGAAATTGATATAAAAGCTGTAACTAAATTTGAAGGCCAATTACTTAACGAAATAAGAACTAACGGAAAAGAAATACTCAAAACTATAATTAGTGAAAAAAGTATTTCAAAAGATCTTGAGAAAAAATTAGGAGATTTTATTCAACCCATAGCAAATAAATTTAAAGAAGAGTAAATTCATGCCAAGCCTAAAAGATCTTAGAAACAGAATTTCCAGTGTTAAATCGACAAAAAAAATTACTTCAGCAATGAAAATGGTTGCTGCAGCAAAACTAAAAAAGGCTCAGGATAATGCAATATCTGCAAGACCATATGCTGATCGAATGCAAAATATCATAAATTCTATTAGTAAAAACTCTAATATTAATTTTCAATTTCCTTCACTGATAAGTGGCACCGGAGAAAATAAAAAAATTTTACTCATAGTCTGTTCTGCTGATAGAGGATTGTGTGGAGGATTTAATTCGTCAATAATTAGATATACAAAAAAAAAAGTAGATGCCCTTATTAAGGATGGAAAAGAAGTAAAATTTATTTTCATAGGAAAAAAAGCTAATAATGCACTTAAAAGAAGCTTTGAAAAAAATACACTAAATATTTTCACAGATATATCTAACCCAAATATTGATTTTAATTTAATAACAGAAGTTAGAGATTCCATAATTGATCATTTTAACAACGGACTTTTTGATTCATGTGAATTAATTTTTACTAAATTTATAAGTGCCATCTCCCAAAAAGTTGAAAAAATGCAAATAATACCACTTGAAAATAATATGAATGTCATAGAAAGTAACAATGTAGATAAAAAGAACTCTATTTATGAATTTGAACCCAATGAAGAAGAAATTTTAGAAAAAATAGTTCCTCAAAACATTGCTATACAAATTTTTACTGGACTCTTGGAAAGTTCTGCAAGCGAACAAGGGGCAAGAATGACAGCAATGGATAATGCAACAAGAAATGCAAATGAAAAAATTGATGATTTGACAATGTTTTATAATAGATCAAGGCAAGCAGTTATCACAAAAGAACTTATTGAGATAATTTCTGGTGCTGAAGCAATTTAACTAGGAGAAAAAAATGACTGAAAATACCGGAAAGATTGAACAAATATTAGGAGCTGTAGTTGATGTTAGCTTTGAAAAAAAGTTACCAGAAATTCTTAATGCATTAAAAATAGTTCATGAAAATAAAGATTTAGTATTAGAGGTTGCTCAGCATCTTGGAGAGAATATAGTAAGGACAATTGCTATGGACTCAACTGATGGTTTAGTAAGAGGTCAAGAGGTTATTGATACTGGAAGCCCTATTTCTGTTCCAGTTGGCCCTGAGACACTTGGGAGAATAATCAATGTAAT
>MDTB01239009.1_pt1 | contig 14569 bp, 14 predicted proteins | sample 811161 | NCBI WGS metagenome assembly MDTB01 (sample SAMN05326650, study PRJNA326480) | marine metagenome | isolation source: seawater | place: Mediterranean Sea | collected 2009
CAAGGTACTTCCACAACCGTGCAGTTTGCGGGTATCGCGCGACCGCGATGCAATTTTAGGGATAGCGATTTTTTAAAGTTCCACATAGAAAGATTGTAAAATAATGAGTATGACGCAAAAATTATGGACTGTTAGTTCTCTTTCCGTTGAGTTTGGAATGGACAGAAGAACTGTTGCACAGCGTTTAAATGGTGTTGAGCCTATTGAGGTAAAGGGCAGGGTAAAGAAGTATTCAATGCATGACGCGGCAAAGGCCATTATCGGTCAGGTCAACACAACCGAAGGCATCTTATCTTATGATGAGGCCAGAGCAAGAAAGATGGCGGCGGAGGCGGAGTTGTCAGAAATTGAACTGCAAAAAGAACGCGCCCAAGTTTTGCCGATTGATGTAGTCAACATGATTAATAATGAGGTGTTTGGCAACTTCAGGGCAAAACTCTTAGCTTTGCCAGCCAGAGCCGCGCCGGATGTGTTTGCGAGTTCTGATGTAAAAGAGGCAAAAGCAATATTGCGAAAAAATATAAATGGCGTGTTGGAAGAATTGTCCAATATGTTGGTGGAGACTTATGACTTTGAAGATACCGAATTTACCGGCGGCGAAGAAGACGACAGCGACAATACTTGATATTATCAAGCCGCCGCCTGAATTAACTGTAAGCGAATGGGCTGATGCACATCGTCGTTTATCAGCCGAAGCCTCTTCAGAGGCTGGCGTGTGGTCAACAAGCCGCGCAGAATATCAGCGTGGAATAATGGATGCCATCAGTGATGACGGCATTGAAAGCGTTGTAATCATGTCATGCGCCCAAGTTGGCAAGACTGAAATGCTGTTGAATTTAATCGGTTATGTTATTGAGCAAAATCCGTGTCCAGTTCTTGTTATTCAGCCGACGCTGGATATGGCTCAAACATTTAGCAAGGACAGGCTTGCGCCGATGTTGCGTGATACGCCGGTGCTTAAAGGTAAGGTCAAAGATGCTAGAGCAAGAGACAGTGGCAACACAACATTAAAGAAGAATTTTGACGGGGGGCATATCACAATGTGCGGTGCTAACAGTCCGTCATCATTGGCATCGCGTCCGATACGATTGGTTTTGTTTGATGAGGTTGACCGCTTTCCACCATCAGCCGGAAGTGAAGGCGACCCGATTGAACTGGCAAAGGCTCGTGCAAAAACATTTCATGACAAGAAATTCGTAATGGTAAGCACGCCGACTATCGAAGGTTCATCAAGAATTGCATCAGCGTTTGAAGAAACTGACAAACGCGAATACTATGTACCTTGCCATGAGTGTGGTGAAGACCATGTTATGAAGTGGAAGAATGTTCACTGGGAACAAGATAAGCCGGAGACAGCTTGTTATACTTGTGAGCATTGCGGTGCGATATGGGATGATGCGGCTCGGTATAGGGCAATACGCAGGGGACACTGGCGAGCCACCGCGCCAGAGGTAATCGGGAGGGCGGGTTTCCGATTATCCGGCTTATATTCACCGTGGACATCTCTTGAAAATGCTGTTAGAGACTTTCTCGAAGCCAAAAAACTTCCTGAGACATTGCGTGTATTTGTAAACACTTTTCTAGGTGAAACATGGACTGATGAAGGTGAGCGTGTTGATGATTTTGACATTGCATCACATCGTGAGGACTATGGTGAAAAAATACCTGAAGGCGTTGTCGTTTTAACGGCTGGCTGTGATGTGCAATCAGACCGTTTGGAGGTTGAGGTTGTTGGTTTTGGACGTGATGAAGAAAGCTGGAGCGTTGATTATCGAACTTTTTACGGTGACCCTAATTCTGCTGGGGTATGGGCTGAACTTGATGAGTATCTTTCTCTGACGTGGGAACGTGAGGATGGCGTATCTTTGGCGATTAAGGGAACTTGTGTTGACAGTGGTGGTCATCATACACAATCAGTTTATCGTTTTTGCAAGCCCCGACTTGGAAAACGTATATATGCCATTAAGGGAATTGGTGGTGAGGGTAAGCCCCTCATCAGCGGCAGGCCATCGACAAATAATAATTTAAAATGCAAGCTGTGGAGCATCGGCGTTGATACAGCGAAAGAGATTGTTTATTCGCGACTTAAAATAAAAGAGGAGGGGGCAGGTTACTGTCACTTTCCAAAGCATTACACAGATGAGTATTTTAAGCAGTTGACAGCCGAAAAGGTGGTTAAGAAATACCACAAAGGTTTCCACCGGAGAGAGTGGATAAAGGTTCGACCTCGTAACGAGGCACTTGACTGCCGAGTGTATGCACTCGCCGCCTTGTCAATTCTTGGCGTTTCAGTTAATATGTTGGCACAAAGGTCTGCAAAGTCAGGCGTTAAGGATGACGATATTGAAAAAGCCAAGCCGAGGAAGCGCACTGCGCCGCGTAAATCGTCTGGTTTTGTGCAAGGTTGGCGATAATGGCAAACTTATTTGATAGCGCAAACGCACCCGATGGAGTTCCAGAGGAAATCTTTGTCGGTGATTTTGTTCAGTTCAAGATTACTCAATTCTCAGCAGATTATTCTAATTCATTACACACGATGAGGCTTGTTGCCAGAATAGCAACTGGGAATAATACTGAGATTACAGTCACTGCGACATCGCTTGATGATGATTATTTATTCAGCGTTCCGTCTGCAACAAGTGCTGATTACACTGTTGGGCATTATCACTATCAGATTGAGATTGAGCGCGATAGTGACAATGAGCGCATCATTGTTGACCGAGGCGCAGTCGATATTAAAACTGACTATGACAACAATATTGATGTCCGTCATCATGCAGAAATTATGCTTGGCAAAATTCAGAGCATACTGGAAGGTAAAGCTGATAGTGATGTTTCTAGTTACTCAATCGCTGGCCGCTCATTGACTAAGTTTGGCATTGATGAATTATTGCAGTGGCGCGATTATTATCGGCGCGAGGTCAATGAGATTAAGAAGAAAGAGCGCATCAAGCATAATAGAAAAACTAAATCAACAATCATCGGAAGGTTTTAGTGATGGGCTTATTTGATTTCCTCAATCGTTCCGAAGAAAAGCCAAGCAAAAAACTGGCCAATAAAAAACTTTATCGCAATTACTCCGGCGCAAACTCCGGCAGACTTTATGGCGATTTTGTGGCATCCAGCTTTTCAGCAGATAGCGAATTAAAAAATGCACTGCCTGTTTTACGCAATCGAAGCCGCGACCTTGCGCGTAATAACGAATACGCAAAAAGATTTTTAAACCTCGTGAAGACAAATGTGGTCGGTGAGAAAGGTTTTAATTTACAGGTTCGCGCTCGCAATGAAGATAGAACATTGGATGCGGCTGGTAATACAATTATTGAAAACAGCTTTAAAGCGTGGGGACGGCTTGGCAACGCAGATGTCACCGGACGTTTAAGCTGGCTCGACTGTCAGCGCATTGCGGCTGAAACACTGGCGCGCGATGGCGAGGTCTTTATCAAGAAAATAATCAACCGCAAATACAGAAACAATTTCACACTCCAGTTCATTGAGAGTGATTTGGTGGATGACCAGAAGAATGGTCGAAACGAAAAGAACGGTAATGAGATTAGAATGGGTGTGGAACTTGATGAGTTTCACAAGCCTGTTGCTTATTGGATTTTGACTGAACATCCCAACGATAGTTTTTTCCAAAGTCCTAGAGCCAGAGAACACACGAGAGTTCCGGCTGATGAGGTTATCCATCTATTTATGCCGACCAGAGCCTATCAAACACGCGGCGAGCCATTCATGGCTCCGGCGATTGAAGGTCTAAAAATGCTCAGTGGCTTTGCCGAGGCCAGTCTCGTTGCGGCGCGTGCGGCGGCCTCTAAGTTTGCAGTTTTGACATCACCGACCGGCGAAGACTTTGTTGGTGACGATGAAACAGAACAAGATGTGCCGATAATTGATTTTGAGCCAGCATCTGTTTTTCAGCTTCCACAAGGTCAAGACTTAAAACTGATTGACCCTAATCATCCGACGACTACATTTGATGAGTTTCAGAAAGCCATTTTGCGTGGCATAGCGTCCGGCCTGAACGTATCATATACAAGCCTCTCAAACGATTTGACCGGCGTAAGTTATTCCTCAATAAGACAAGGCACTATCGAGGAGCGCGACCATTATAGAATGTTGCAGTCTTTCCTGATTGAGCATTTCTGCGTTCCAGTATTTACAGGCTGGCTTGAAAGCGCGATGACTGCTGGCGATGTGCCATTGCCGATGAATAAGTTTGATAAGTTTGCAGACAATGTAATTTTCAGAGGTCGTGGGTTTGCATGGGTTGACCCACAGCGCGAGATAAACGCAAACATTCAAGCCGTTAATAACGGCATGGTCAGCCTCTCAGATGTCGCATCAAACTATGGGCGCGATATTGAGGACGTATTTTCACAGATACAGTCCGACAAAGAGATGGCAGAGCGTTATGGGTTGAAGATGGCCTTTGAGCCGTTCGGCGCGAAGTTCCCCGCCGAACCTGATGTGGATGGATTTGAAGATGGCGACTGATTTCCCAGTAAAAGGCGAAGATAAAAAAATCAGCTTGCGGAATAGCAATTATCCGCAGTTCGATTATGACTTTGCTTTGGGTGTCAAAGAAAACAACAATGAGGTCTGGAAAGCAGGCGGCAACATCCGTGGCGGTGAGGCGTTTAATTTCTGGACTAAAGCGCGAGATGGCGAAGAAACACAAGGCACAATCGACTGGATAAAAGAGCGTGAGGCGTGGGCGGCTCGACACTTTGAAGATGGCGCACAGTTTAAGGACGGCGACTTAGAGCCTAACAAATCAAATATCGGCGGCGTAGTGGCTCAGATGAAGTGGGGTGTGATTGGCACACTTGGCGAACAGCGCATGAAAGACGCGATGCTTGAGTTGATAAAAAAACTTGAAGGCAAGAAAGATGAAGAACGTGCCATAAGTGATTTAAGCGACACAGTTCAAGAAGCCCTGAAAAACAAAGTCGATGAACATAATGAAGAATATGGGGATGTCGCAAGTAAACGTGCAACACTCTCAATGCTTGCGGAATGTATGCTGAGAGGCATAGGGGCTTATAAAAGTAATCCCGCTTCAGTCCGGCCTAGTGTTAGTTCTCCAGAGCAGTGGGGATATGCTAGGGTAAACAGCCTGCTTTTCTGTTTACGCACCGGAAGATTTCAGGGTGGTAAACACGATACAGATTTGCTACCATCAGGACACCCTCTGTCAACAAAGGATGAGGAAAGAGAAATGGATACTATTGAAAAGCGTCATATTCAGAACGTCGAAGAAACTGAAGATGCCTACATTATAACCTTTGGCAAGTCTATGCCGGAGGAACGTACTGGGCATGAAGAAGAAGAAAAAGGCGATGATGAAAAAGATATGGAACGTCTATGCCGCACCGATATGGTGAAGCGTTCTTATCATTTTGAAGATGAGCGTTTTATTGATGAAGATACCAGAATGGTTCGGGTTGGGGTTTCCAGTGAAGAGCCTGTCGAACGTGATTTTGGAATTGAAGTTATAGACCACACAAAAGACAGCATGAATTTAGAGTTTTTAAATTCAGGCCGCGCACCTTTGCTTTATGGGCATGATATGAATGACCAGATAGGTGTGGTCGAGAGAGTTGAACTGGATGAGGACGCACGTCGTCTACGCGCTATTGTTCGCTTTGGAAAAAGCCAACGTGCCTCAGAAATGTTCGATGATGTTCGTGATGGAATACGCATGAACATTTCAGTCGGCTATCGTATTGATGGTCGAGTTGAGCGTGAAGATGACGCGGAAGATATCGTCCGTGTACGAACCACGCCAATGGAAATTTCTTTGGTCTCAATTCCGGCAGATTCGTCAAAATCTGTGGGGGTAGGGCGCGAAACTTCCGACCTATTGCAACATTCAGATAATCAGGAGATTCAAATGTCTGAAAACACAAACACCCAAGGCGTTGACCTTGAGGCGGCAAAGGCTGAAGCAGTACGCGCCGCACGTAAAGACAATGTCGAAATTCTGGCTCTTGCCGCCAAGCACAATAAGCGTGAACTTGGTGAAAAAGCCATTGCCGAAGGAACTACACTTGCTCAGTTCCGTGGCGAACTTCTCAACGTAATCGGCGATGAGAAGCCTCTGGACATCAAAGCGTCCGAAATCGATGCCACACCAACCGAAAAGCGTCGTTACTCACTTGGTCGTATGATTCAAGCACAAGTAACCGGCGACTGGAGAAGTGCTGGTTTTGAACGTGAAGTCAACGAAGAAATCGCACGTCGTGTAGGTAAGTCCGCAGACGGCATTTATGTTCCTGACTTTGCGTGGTCACAGCGTGGCGCACTCTCAACAGCCGCAACAGCAGGTTCTGGCTCAGAAGTTGTTTTTGACGATTTCGTTGATACAGAGCATCGCGGTGATATGTTCATCGAAGCACTCCGCGCACGTCAAGTTCTCGGAACTCTTGGTGTAACATACATGAGTGGTTTGACCTCTCGCGTATCAATGCCAAAACTGGCAACTGGTGCAAACGCTGATTTTGTAACTGAACTCGCTGACGTTACAGATGGCGCAGGCACAGATGCTTCGGTCGACCTCATCCCCTCCACAATGGGCGCATTCGTTGAGTTGAGCAGATTGCTCGTTCTCGAAAGCGTTCCAAGCATTGAGCAAATCATTCGTAACGACCTGCTGGCATCCGCCGCAGACCGCATCGAATACTATGCAATCAATGGTTCTGGTTCTTCAGGTCAGCCAACAGGTATCTTGAACCTGTCCGGCATCAACAATCTTGACATCTCAGCAGGAACTGATGTTGACGCTCTTACATGGGCTGACATCGTTGCTCTGGTCAAGCTGGTTGAAGAGGACAACGGCATCACTAACGACGCGGCAACAGGATTCTTGTCAAGCCCAGCCGTTAAGTCCAAGTTGGCCTCAACTGCCCGTGTCTCTGGAACAGACAGCGTATTCTTGCTGAATGACCCATGGAACAGCCTATATGGTTACAACGCACAGTTTACTTCTAACGTGCCAACTAACCTCGACCCCGGCGATGGCGGCAACGATGCATCTGCATTGATTTTTGGCGACTTCTCCAATTTCATGATTGGTTCTCACGGTGCGCCAAGCATTCTTGTTGACCCATATTCCAACTCTAAAGCTGGCACAATCCGCATGGTTCTCCATGCAGACGTGTCAATGGCATCACGTCACGATGTGTCTTTTGCCAAAACTGACGAAGTTAGCGTTGCCTAACTGACCTAATTGGAAGCGGTGGGATTATTCCCACCGCGACCTTTTTTTATTTGAGGTTCATTATGAAAATCGAACTATTACAAAAAGTTTTTATTGGCGATGGTATTAACCACAATGCTGGCGAAGTTATCGAGGTCGATGACCGCAAAGCCGCCAAACTTATTGACCGTGGTTTTGCTAAAAAGCCGACTGTTAAAAAAGCACCCAAGAAAACAAACAGAGCCATTGAAACACTGGAAACCCCAGAGGACGAATAATGGCTGTTGAGACCGCAACTGAACGTGCAATCTTTTTTGACACGGATGACTTTGGTGTTGCGGCAACCTATACGCCGGACGGCGGTTCGCCCACGACTGTAAACGGAATATTTGACAATGAGTTTTTTGAAGTGGGCGCAGGTGGTGAAGTCGCGGTTGCGATGGAACAACCGAGATTTACTTGCAAGACTTCAGACGTATCAAGTGCGGCAGAAGGTGATGCAATCACAATTAATGCTATTGATTATATTATTAGAGTGGTTCAGATTGACGGCACAGGCATCACTGTTCTGGTTCTGGAGGAAAATTAATGGCGCATATAAGAAAATCAATAAGAGATAATATAACGACTGCGCTGACCGGCCTTACAACAACTGGCTCAAATGTATATCAGACAAGATTTTATCCACTAGCCGAAGCAAAATTACCAGCCTTGACTGTATATACAAAGTCAGAGGATACCGAGTACGGCACAATTAACCCACCAAGAACGCAAATCAGAACTCTTGAGGTGACGGTTGAGGCGTATGTTTCAGGCAATACTGGTGTTGATAATACCCTTGACACCATTGCAGTTGAAGTTGAGGAGGCATTATACGCCGACCTCACTCGCGGCGGTAACGCAAAGGATACTCTTATTACAGGTTTTGAGGCAGATTTTTCTGGCGATGGTGAAAACCCTGTTGGCGTTGGACGCTTTTCAATACAGGTTGTTTATGTTAGTCTTGAAAACGATGTTGAAACAGCAGTATAAAGGTTAATGTCAGAGACCTTTAATTCTGGCGATTATTATTTGGAGCAAAGAAATGGCTACACATGCAGGTTCAGAAGGCGTTGTAAAAACTGCCGCAAAAGATGGGACAGTCGCCACTGTTGGTGAAGTACGTTCCTACACAATCGAAAGTTCGGCTGAAGTTATCGAGGACACAACTCTTTCAGATACAGACAGAACTTATAAGGTTGGTCTTAAAACTTTTACAGGAACTCTTGAGGTGTTTTTTGACGAAACAGATGCAGAGCAATCGCGCCTTGATGTCGGCACTGAGATTGAGTTTGAAGTTTATCCCGAAGGCGACACATCCGGCGACACCTATTACGCTGGGGAAGCAATCGTTACAGGTCGTTCAATCACAGCGTCAATTGATGGTATGGTTGAAATGAGTGTAAGTGTTCAAGGTAATGGTGCATTAACTGAAAGCACTGTTGCATAATTTTAGACTAAAGGTGGCACGATGTCTAAGTATGGCGATTTAATCCGCAGTAAAATTGCGTCTGAGAATATTCGTATTGAACTCCCAGAGTGGGGTGATGGCGATGAGCCGTTGGTAATTTATACCAGCGAACTTACTTGTGGTGAGTTTCAGAAGTTGCAAAAGAAGCATCCAGATTTCTTAAACAATCAAACAATCGAAGGTTTGGTTGATTTGATTATTATGAAAGCAATGGATGAAAACGGCGACAAGGTTTTTGATATTGGTGACAAGCCAATTTTTATGCGCCTTCCGTTGGCAAAGGTTTCTGATTTTGCGGCTCAGTTGATGGGCAACCTATCAACTGTCGAGGAACTTGAAAAAAACTAAGTGGCGGTCAGCATTTATTCTTAATGTATGCACTTGCTGACCGGCTGAACAAGACTGTTTCAGAAATCGCTGAAATGCCCTATAATGAATTTATGGGCTGGCTAATATATTTAGAGGCGATAAAAGATGGCTGACGAAAAATTACAGTTTAAACTGACCGCTATTGATAAAACGCGGAACGCTTTCAGGTCAGTCGCTGGCGGTCTAAATAAAGTTAAAACTAGAGTGTTCAGTGTTCAGGGTGCTTTGACGGCATTGGCTGGCTCGCTCGCACTCAAAGAATTTGCCACTCAGATTGACGACTTAGCAAAGCAATCAGCACGATTGGGCATTACTGTTAATCAACTTCAAACACTACAGTTCGCGGCTAGTCAATCAGGAACTGGGGCTGAAGAACTTAAAAAAGGTTTTGAGCGTTTTAATAAGTCAATATCCGAAGCCTCGACTGGTGTCGGCACAGGAATTAGAGCCTTTGAAGCGTTGGGCATTACACTCACAAATCAAGACGGCTCTTTAAAGTCTGTCGATTCATTGCTCAATGAAGTTGCCGACGGATTTACTCAGATTAAAAACCCTGCCGACAAGGTAAGAATATCAATGGACTTATTTGGTCGCGCCGGTGCTGGCATGGTCAATATGTTGCAGGATGGCTCTCAAAGTCTAAACGCTTTACGCGGTCAGTTTAACGAGTTCACCTTGGAGTTGACCGGCGAGCAGGCCAAGGCCGTTGAGGAAGCTAATGACAGGTTTGATTTGTTGGGTAGGGTTTTTGCCAGTATCGGTCAACAGATAACGGCAACCATATTACCGGCACTGGCTCAGTTCGGCACTTTCATATCAGAACATATTATCCAAGCGGCAAGAGGTGCGATTACTGCCGTAAACGGCATCAGAAGCGCGCTGAATGAATTAAGCAATTTCTTTACTGGTGATGATTTAATAATCACGCCTATTGGTCAGGAATTAAATGCTGAGTTGGAGAAGATACAAAAAAACCTAAGAAACGTTGAAGATGTAGCTGTTACTGTTGCGCCTGCTACGGCTGTCATTGCTGAAGGTTTTGAGAGACAGCAAACAGCAGTAGAAAAAGCCAGCCAAAAATTCAGAGATTACGCAAAGTCGGCTCAAGAGGTTGAGGCTAATATGGCTGGCGCGGCCTTTAAAGGTTTGCAAAGTTTCGAGGATGGATTAGTCGGAATTGTTGACGGTTCAATGAATGCAAAAGAAGCGTTCAAACAAATGGCTTCATCAATCATTAAAGACTTGATTAGGATATTTATTCAAAAGCAAATTACTGGAGCGTTAGGCGGTTCATTCGGTGACTTCTTTAGTGGCGGCGGCAGGGCAATCGGCGGTGCAGTTCAAAAAGGCACACCTTATACTGTCGGTGAGCGCGGCGCGGAGGTGTTTGTACCTAATCAGTCCGGCTCAATCATTCCAAACAAAGACTTACAGGGCGGCGGCGTTACTATTAATCAGACAATCAATATCACGACCGGCGTACAGCAAACCGTCAGGGCTGAAATAGCCGGTCTGTTGCCGCAAATACAAGAAGCGTCTAAAGCCGCAGTCATTGATGCCAGACGGCGTGGCGGTAACTTTGCATCAGCGTTTGGGAGTTAAGCAATGAGCATAACATATCCGCTAACATTTCCGACGCACACTGGCATCTCTTCTTTGACTTGGATAAAGCGTGAAACGGTTGCAGTCAGTGAAAGCCCATTTACTTATTCGCGTCAGGTTGTTCGACACGCCGGTCAACGTTGGGAAGGCACGATAACTTTGCCGCCGATGAAGCGTGCTGATGCAGAAATTTGGAACGCCTTTTTCTTAAAGCTGAACGGTCAGTTCGGTACATTCTTAATGCCAGATATTGCAGGACAGACTGCACAAGGTTCAGCGTCAACTACAGCCGGAACTCCACTAGTCAACGGCGCAAGTCAAACCGGCAACTCATTAAACATTGATGGCTTGCCAACCAGTGAAACAGACTATCTAAAGGCCGGTGATTACATTCAGTTAGGCTCTGGCTCAAGTTCCAGATTGTATAAAGTGCTTGATGATGTTGACACAAACGCTTCAGGCGAGGCCAGCTTAACAATATGGCCTGACCTACGTTCATCACCCACGGATGGCGCAAGTGTCGTTGTAAACAACGCAAAAGGCTTGTTTAGATTAGCAAGCAATGAGTATGACTTTAACGTCAATAATGTAAGTTTTTACGGTATCAGCTTTGCATTTGTGGAGGCTATATAATGTCCCGTTCAGGTTTGCCGACAGGTCTTTCCGACACTACATTAACTGCTTTTCTAGCTATTGAACTCGAATTTGATAGCGGCACTGTCAGGCTTTGGAATGGTTATGATGACCTGTCTTTCAATGGTGAAACCTATACCGGCGGCGGCAACTTATTGGCGATTTCACCTATTGAGGAAAACCCTGAAATATCTGCCAAAGGCGTGACGATGACGCTCTCAGGTATATCTAGCACCATATTAAGCTATGCTTTAAACGAGAATTATCAGTACAGAAACTGCTCTATTTACTTCGGCACTCTCAATAGCGGCACTGCGTCAGGATATAAAGTATTCTCCGGCAGGATGGATGTGATGACAATCACCGAAGATGGCGAGACCTGTACGATACAGCTTACAGCCGAAAACAGATTGATTGATTTAGAGAGGCCACGTGTAAGGCGTTGGACTTCGGAAGACCAGAAGTCGTTACACTCTGGAGACTTAGGATTTGATTTTGTCAACTCATTGCAAGAGGCAGAAATCGTATGGCGCGCTTAAATGATTGGGAAGCCAGACTTGCACAGCACATAGAGGATTGGCGTTATAAAAAGTTTGAGTACGGCAAGGCCGATTGTGCTTTGTTTTGCCTCCACGCCGAGATTGCAATGTATGGCAAATCGCGGTTTGAGCATTTTTTAGGTCAGTATGAAACTCACATTGGCTCACTTAAAGCACTCAAAAAACTTGGTGCTGGTAATCTTGTAGATACTGTGGCTGACAAGTTAGAGGAAGTGCCGTTATTAATGGCAAAGCGTGGCGATGTTGGATGTGTAGACGTTCCTGACGGCGATGGATTAGTTATAATCCTTGGTGATAAAACTGCTGGCATGGCTGAAGATGGATTGAACTTTTTGCCTATAAAGCAAACTAGAAGGGTGTGGAGTTTGTAATGGGCAAGCAGGTCAAAGATATTGTCAAAACTGCCGTATTCGTTGCCGCCGCTATTGTCGCCCCCGGCACTGTCTTAACCACGTTCTTTGCAAGCATGGCATTGTCATCTGCAATGTCAGCACTTACACCCGCGCCAAAGTTGTCAGGTGTAGGCGGTGAAAGAAGAACGCTTACCACGCGAGTTCCTAACGCCACTCGTAAAATAATTTACGGCGAAACTAGGGTTGGCGGTAACATAGTATTCTTGCAGTCAACTAATGACGACAAGTATCTGCACATCGTTGTTGTCATGGCGGCGCATGAGATAAATAGCTTTGAGGCTATATTTCTGAACGATGAAGAGTTAACAATTTCAAATAACGCTGTAACTAATCCGGCGAAGTATTCCGGCCTTGTGAATGTTTACCCTGTCGAGGTTGGCAGTGTATCAAACACGCCGTCGGCACTTATATCTCAAACGGATTGGACTGCTGACCACACTTTGACCGACCAAGCATATATTTATATGCGCCTTGAGTTCGATGCTGATGCCTTCCCGAACGGATTGCCAAACATAAGCGCAAGAGTTCAAGGCCGTAAAATCTATGACCCAAGAAGCAGTCAAACAAATTATTCAACAAACCCAGCGTTGGCCATTCGTGATTATTTGATGGATACAACTTATGGTCTGGGCGCGCCTGCCACAGAGATAAACGATACCAGCTTTATCGCGGCGGCAAATATTTGCGATGAGGCTGTAAATCTTGACGGTGGCGGCACTGAGAAACGATACGAGATTGATGGTGTCGTTGACACTAAGAACACGCCGAGAGCCAATATAGAGAATATGCTCACATCATTAAACGGCAATATTTACTATTCAAATGGACAATGGTCGCTCAACGCTGGTGCTTACAAAACGCCAACAATTACACTTGATGAAGATGACTTTGTGAGTTCAATGGTGGTTAGCACGAGTAACTCAGCGAGAGATAACTTCAACGCTATCAAAGGTCAGTTTGTTTCACCTGAAAGCGATTTTCAGCCATCAGATTATCCAGAGGTCACATCATCAACATTTGAGAGTGAAGATGGCGACATAAGAAAATACATTGACTTAGACCTGCCGTTCACAAGTTCATCAAGTCGCGCACAAAGAATTGCCAAGCAGATACTATTTAAAGGGCGACAGGAAGTTACGATTGAAGCATCATTTAAGCTGACCGCTTTCCAGTTTGAGGTCGGTGATACACTGCTTATTAACAATACACGGCTTGGATTTACAAACAAAGTCTTCGAGGTCATTAGCTGGCGACTTAACTTCCAAAGCGAAGAAGTTACTGTTGATTGCGTGCTATCTGAAACAAATGCGGCTGTCTACGCTTGGGATGCAGAGGAAGCGGTTTTTCAGCAGGATAACACTACACTGCCGACCGGCGTATCACCACCGACACCGCAAAACTTAACACTGACTGCCACTGCCGTTCTCAATGATGATGGCATAACCATTCCGGCACTGAGAGCAGATTGGGATGTTGTTGATACAGGATTTGTACTTTATTACGAGGTTCAATTCAAACGACTTGGCGGTGAAGAAGACTTTGGCTCAATAACTGTTTCTGCAACTGACACAGAAAATCACGGGTTAATAACAGCCAGCCATACTGAGGATGAAGATTACGGATTAATCAACGAGGTAATCTTAACGCCTGACGCACAGTATCAGTCTGTCATCGGCACAAGCAACTCGTTTACGATTACGCCAGTTCTTAACGGCTATGATTACAACGTCCGTGTTAGAAGCATCAATACGTTTGGCGCAAGGTCAGCCTTTACATCAGCAACACTGGCTTCATCTGGCGACACAACGCCGCCATCCGTACCAACATTCCTATCTGCCGTGGGTGGTTATAAACAGATAGAGATTAGTTGGACTAACCCATCTGACCAAGACTTAGACTTTATAGAGATTTGGGAAAACACATCTGATAACTTGGGTACTGCAAGCCTGATAGGTACATCTGGCTCAACGAACTTTATTAGGGCAAATCTGGCAAATAACGTCACGCGATATTATTGGGTTCGCGCAGTTGACTTGTCACTAAACAAGTCGGCGTTTACAGATAGTGTTAATGCAACGACTTTGCTTCTAGCACCTAATGATTTCAACGATGCAGTCAATGACTTGTTTCAAGAGGCTGGCGCGTTTGGTATTGAGCCGGTCGATAGTCTGCCAACAACAGGTCTATTTGATGGCAGGATAGTTTTATTGAAATCAGACATAACGCTATATAGATACGACAGTTCATCTTCAGCTTGGTCAACACAGCTTTTCACCGCGAG
>MDTB01239475.1_pt1 | contig 14569 bp, 11 predicted proteins | sample 811161 | NCBI WGS metagenome assembly MDTB01 (sample SAMN05326650, study PRJNA326480) | marine metagenome | isolation source: seawater | place: Mediterranean Sea | collected 2009
AAGATCAGCGCCCTGACTTACGGCAACTGGATTACGCACGGCTCGCAGGTCGACGACACCACCGCGCACGCGACGATCCACGCCGCACTGGATGCGGGAATCACGACGTTCGACACTGCGGACGTCTATGCCGGCACCCGAGCCGAAGAGGTCATGGGTGCAGCACTTCGCGGCCAACGACGCGAGGGAGTGGAGATCTTCACGAAGGTCTACTGGCCCACCGGACCGGGTGTGAACGATCGTGGCCTGTCTCGCAAGCACATCATGGAGTCTTGCGAGGCCTCGCTTCGACGCCTGCAGACCGACTACGTGGACCTCTACCAGGCACACCGCTACGACTACAGCACCCCGCTCGAGGAGACCCTGCGCGCCTTCGACGATCTTGTTCGTCAGGGCAAGGCGCTCTACGTCGGGGTGTCGGAGTGGACGGCGGGCGAGATTCGCGAAGCCACGCGGATCGCCGCCGACATGGGATTCGACCGGATCATCAGCAACCAGCCTCAGTACTCGATGCTCTACCGAGTGATCGAAGCGGAGGTAGTGCCAGCATGCGACGAACTCGGCATCGGACAAATCGTGTGGTCGCCGATGGCTCAGGGGGTTCTCACCGGAAAGTACGAGCCCGGGCAGCAACCACCACCGGGGTCACGCGCGTCCGGGGGTGAAGGCGCATCGATCATCGAGCGGTGGATGCGTGATGAAGTCCTTCATGCGGTTCAGCGACTAGCCCCCATCGCCCGCGACATGGATCTCACCTTGTCGCAATTGGCCATCGCCTGGGTGCTTACGAACCCCAACGTGGCCGCGGCGATCATCGGCGCCTCTAGGCCCGAGCAGATAGACGAGAACGTCAAGGCAGCGGGCATCACTCTGCCCGACGACGTCATGAGTGCGATCGACTATGCCCTCGGAGATCTCGTCATCAACGATCCGAGCCTGACCAAGTCGCCGAACCCACGCCCGTAGTCCGACCACGCGAGCACACGAACACCAACCAGGAGGAAGTCATGGGATGGACCTGGACCTACGCAAACGAATCCGGCACCGCCGTGTCCCCCGATTCGGGCACGGGCGAAACGTTCGCCAATCAAGCCGACGCCGAGTCCTGGATCGGTGAGAATTTTCGAGCGCTGCTGGAGGAGGGAGTCGACACCGTCACACTGCTCGAAGACGGGTCGGTGACCTATGAGATGAGCCTGCACCCGGAGTAGTCCACGTTTCAACCACGCCGGATACTCAGCATCCTTTGACATGAGTACCGGTGCCGTGGTCGGATTCGGCTACAACTTAATGCACGCGTTCGACGTCCAGGGGAAGTCGGTGCAAATCCGACGCTGTCCCGCAACCGTGAGTTCATCGAGGCCCGAGTCTCGAATTGAGCGAGTCGGAGCACCTGGCGAGCGCGAGCGGCTCCATCCGTCGAGGTAACGGGACGAGTCCACGGGATCACCCTGACGCGTCTCTCATGCCCAAGCATGAGGGATTTTTTTGTCGGGCGGTCGACCGAGACAGCGCTCCGGACCGCTCAACAGAAGAGAGATACCCGTGATTACTCAAGTTTCTGTCCCCACCCGGGTTGGCAGGAGTGTCCTTGCGGCACTGGGCACCCTTTCGCTTTCCGCCGCTGTGCTCACAGCCCCGGCCCACGCAGCCGATACCGGACTGTTTGGAACTCAAGACGCAACGTACGACGGCGTCTACCGTCAATCGCTGGCGGTCGCAGGGCTGGCTGCCGCCGATGCGCGCATTCCCGCTGCCGCGGTCGACTGGTTGCTGGATCAGCAATGTGCCGACGGATCGTTCGAGGCGTTCCGGCCGAACACATCGACCCCTTGCTCGCCCTCCGATCCGAAGAACTTCTCCGGTCCGGATACCAACAGCACATCGATGGCGGCCATCGCGTTGTACTTGGCCGGTCGAACCGCACCTGCACGCGACGCCATCGTGTGGCTGAACGACGTGCAGAACGACGATTGGGGCTTTCCTTTCCACTCCGGTGGCGCATCCGATGCCAACTCCACCGCCTTGTCGGTCATGGCATTACAGACTGTCCAACCACAGGACCGAAGCGGACGCGTTCCGAACGCCCAGAAGTGGCTCGGCACACTGAAATTGAAGTGCGCCAGCGGTGGCGGGCTCGCATATCAAAAGGGCAGTAAGGCAAACGGGCTCGCGTCAGCTCAGGGGCTTATGGGTCTGGCCGGAGCTCTGCCCGTATCCGCCCAAGACGACCTCACCGCCGATCCCACCTGCCGCAAGCAAAACACCAACGCCAATGTCGGAGCGTTCGTGGCTACGGCCATCGACGACGACGGTGCCTTGACGTCCGACTTCGGCTCCGGTGCCGACTACACGTCCACGGGCTGGGCCTTGCTGGGCCTCACGGCCTTCGGCGCCGGTTCCTCCGCGGTTCCGACAGCGCTATCGACCTTGCAGGACAACGCGCGCTCCTACGCCTACGCCGACAACGAGGTAGTGCCGGGCGCGGTGGGGCTCCTGCTGCTCGTGGCCGAGGCGACCGATAGCAATCCGCGCGACTTCGGGGGCGTCAACCTCGTTCGCGCAGTGAGCCGCAGCCTGCAGTGACCACTCGGGGAGCGACGCCGACACATCGGTCGATCAGTGCTCTGGCCTTGATCACGGTGCTGATGGTCGGCGTCGCTACTCCGTCCGCGATCGCAACCACCACCGCCCGCTACTGGTCCTACTGGTTCGTCGACGCCGGGACGTCACCTGAATGGGGGTACGCATCGGAAGGGGCCGGGACTCGCGTCCCCGCCGACGGCTCGGTGGAAGGCTGGCGCTTCGGATTGGCCGGTCAGATGTCCGACATCAAGCCGTCTGTCGATCCCGACTTCGAGTCGATCTGCGCGGGAACCGAGCGTCAGGACGACGCCAAGCGCGTCGGGCTCGTGATCGACCCCGGCACAATCGACCAGTCACCCGACGGTGAGCAACCCGGCGCACTCGTGGTCACCTGCGTCGTCGTTGCTGAATCCGCGACCGGACTGGCGATCGCGCAAGCCGTCGCCGACCTGCGAGTCGATTCCGGTTTCGTGTGCGGGATCGACGGTTATCCGGCGAGCGAGTGCGCGCCCTTGGTTGAGGTCCCCACTACTTCCCGTACGGATGACGCATCGCCACGACAATCCGAAGGGGTCGAGAACGTCGATCAGGGCGACACTGCGTCCGGAGTTATTGACCCCCCCGACGCCGCACCCGCACCAGAGACGTCCCCCGGAACACCGATCGCCGCGGCGCTCACCGTGTCGGTTTTCGCGGTGGTCGGCTTCGCGCTCTGGCGCCGGTCTCGACGGGCGGCGACGCCATGACGGCACCCACGGCGACCACGGGCGCCAGCCAAACAACCGTGCCCAACCTCGCACGAGATGACCGATCCCGGTGGCTGCACCCGCTGGCGTGGTGGGCCTGGGCTCTGGGTGTCGCGGCCGCGGCCAGCATGACCACGAACCCGCTGCTCCTACTCGGACTGATTACCTGCACGGCCGTTGTGGTCGATCGTCGGCGCTCCGATGCTCCCTGGGCGCGATCGTTTGGGTTCTTCCTTCGGCTCGCACTCATCGTCGTCGTGTTTCGACTCGTCGCACAGATTCTGTTCGTCGCGCCGATGGGAACCACGGTGCTGCTCGAGCTGCCCGGGATCACGCTGCCCTCGTGGCTCGCCGGCATCCGCCTCGGCGGCACGCTCATGCTCGAACCCGCACTGCGTGCCCTCTACGAGGGCCTTCGCCTGGCCGCGATCATCGTCGCGGTGGGGGCCGCTAGTTCGCTCGCCTCGCCCCATCGATTGCTGAAGTCGATACCCGCAGCGGTGTACGAAGTCGGTGTCAGCGTTGTGGTGGCCACGACTTTTCTTCCTCAACTCGCCAGTGACGTGACTCGCATCCGTGCCAATCGGCGGCTGCGTGGACGCGCGGATTCGGGGCTGCGAGGAATAGGCGGAACCGTCATGCCCGTCCTGCACGGAGCCTTGGATCGATCGATCGCGCTCGCCGCTGCCATGGACTCTCGTGGGTACGGCCGGTCAGCGACCGTTAGCCGCGCGCGGTCTCGACTGACGACGACCGTGTTCATCGTCGGCCTCGCGGCCATCGCGATCGGTACGTACGGAGTTCTCGGAACCGGATCAGTTGCCACCTGGGGGGCAGGAATCTTGATCGCGGGAGTGGTGTGCGTGGTCGTGGGTGTGTCGCTCGCCGGTCGCCGAAGTCTTCGCACGCGCTACCGCCCCAATGCGTGGCACCGGCCTGACGTACTCACTGCGCTCACCGGCGGCGTCGTCGCTGCGACGTTCGTGATCGCGTCCGTTCAGGACTCCGCGGGCATGAACCCATCGACGTCACCGCCGCTATGGCCGACACTTCCGGTCCTTGCCCTCATCGGCCTGGTAGCAGCACTGACTCCGGCGTACCTGACTCCCCCACCACCATCGGTCGGGCCACCATCGGTCGGGCCCGCGACCGATCTCGACCCGGCCAGGGTCGACCCGCCAGGGCGGGGCGAGTCATGATCGAGTTCGACAACGTGTCCATTCGGTACAGCGCGGACGCACCCTGTGTGGTGGACAACGTGAACCTGACCGTTGCCGAGGGTGAATTCATCCTCGTCGTCGGTGGGACGGGCTCGGGCAAAAGCACCTTGCTCGGGGCGATCAACGGCCTGGTGCCCCACTTCACCGGTGGAGTGCTCGCCGGCGATGTGCGCATCGACGGACGAAGCACCTCGACCAACCGACCGCGCGACCTAGCCGACCTGGTGGGCGTGGTTCCCCAGGACCCGATGTCCAGTTTCGTTACCGACACGGTCGAAGAAGAACTCGCCTACACGATGGAGTGCCTCGGGATCGCACCCGCGGTGATGCGTCGCCGGGTGGAGGAGACCCTCGACCTGCTGGGTCTGCAAGAGCTGCGCCACCGACCCTTGCGGACCCTGAGCGGAGGTCAACGACAGCGCGCGGCAATCGGCGCGGTGCTCACCGCGCATCCGCGGGTGCTCGTCCTCGATGAGCCCACCTCCGCGCTCGACCCCGGGGCGGCGGAGGAAGTTCTCGCCGCGTTGCATCGACTCGTCCACGATCTCGGCGTCACCGTCGTTCTTGCCGAACACCGCCTCGAGCGGGTGTTGCAATACGCCGACCGGATCATCGCTTTGAGCTCCCCCGGGGGTCCGATCACCATCGGCAGCCCGGAAGACATCATGTCGACGGCACCCATCGCGCCGCCCGTCGTCCACCTCGGACGCGTCGCGGGCTGGAGCCCGATCCCGATCACCGTCCGAGACGCACGCCGGCACGCCTCCACGCTGCGGCACCTACTCGTCGGTCACGTACCCCCCTTGCGCGTGGTCGAACAATCCACCGTGGCGGCAACGACGAATCACCTCGACATCCATTACGGGACCACGCGAGCTTTGCGCTCGGTATCGACCACGCTGCACCGCGGAGAAGTCATCGCGTTGATGGGTCGCAACGGCGCGGGGAAGTCGACGATGCTCCACTCACTTGTCGGTATGACAAAGCCCACGGGTGGATCGATCGACATCGCGGGAGTTCAACCAAGTGACGTCGACGGCCCCGACCTCATCCGCCGAGTCGGCCTCGTTCCTCAAGAACCGGCCGACCTTCTCGAGGCGGCGACGGTCGCAGACGAATGCGCAGCGTCCGACAAGGATGCCGGGTGCGACCCCGGAACTACCCGCGCACTGCTGGCGCTTCTCGCACCCGAGATCGTCGACACAACACACCCTCGCGACCTCAGCGAGGGTCAGCGACTGCTGTTGGTGTTAAGCCTTGTCTTGGCGGCTCGACCCGGGCTGATCTGCCTCGACGAGCCCACCCGCGGGCTGGACTACTCAACCAAGGAACGCCTCGCCGGCGTCATCTCCGACCTTTCCTCGGCAGGGCACACCGTTATCGTCGCAACGCACGACGTCGAACTCGCCGCCGAGGTGGCGACTCGCGTGATCATCCTCGCCGACGGCGAAATCGTTGCCGACGGATCCACTGCAGACGTCATCACCTCCTCGCCGATGTTCGCACCACAGGTCGCCAAGATCCTGGCTCCGCAACCGTGGTTGACCGTCGAGCAAGTCCGTCGGGCGCTCGCGCAGGACTCGGCATGAACAACAGGACCATCACCCGCACGGCGAAAGCCATTCCCTTGGGCACGCGGTCGATCCTCGCCGTGTCTCTGGCCTCCGTTGTCGGCTTGATCGCCTTCTTGTGGCCGTTCCTCGCCGCCCCCGAGTCAGCTGTCCTCGCTCACGCCACCGATGCACCATTCTTCTTCGCACTTCTGGTGCCACTGGTGTTGGTGGTTGTCCTCGCGCAATTCGCCGACGGCGCCATGGACGCCAAGTCGATTGCTCTGCTCGGCGTTCTTTCCGCGGTCATCGCCGCATTGCGACCGCTCGGCGCCGGGGTAGCCGGTATAGAACCCATTTGGGCCGTCCTCATTCTCGGCGGCTTCGCGTTGGGGCCCGGGTTCGGTTTCGTCTTGGGCTCGGTGTCGTTGTTCGCATCCGCACTCATCACCGGCGGCATCGGCCCCTGGCTCCCCTTTCAAATGATCGCTGCCGCATGGATCGGCATGGGCGCGGGTCTCATCGCGAAATTTCCCATCGTCCAGCGCTTCACCTCGAACCACCCGTGGCGCGAGGTGTTCGTCGTTGCCGGCTACGCACTTCTCGCCGCCGTCGCTTACGGCTTCGCCCTCAATTTATGGTTCTGGCCGTTCACGATCGACCTCGCGCCGGCGATCGCGTTCCAACCCGGTGCCCCCGCGGTGGAGAACGTCGCGGCGTGGCTTCGCTTCAGCGTCGTCACCTCGCTCGGGTTCGACATTCCCCGAGCCCTCCTGGCCGCCGGTTTGATCATGATCGCGGGCAGAGGCATTCTTATTGCGCTGCGACGCGCCAGCCGCCGAGCGGCGTTCGATCAAGTGGTCGACTTCGCGCCGCATGGTGGCCCAACGCAGGCCTCCGGCGCACGCATGCCATCGAACAACTAGCCCCCGTCGCTATCGACAATCGCCCGTGTCACCGGCGGCAGCAGTGATACCGCGATACCGATGACTGCGGCCACTACCAACGCTGCACCCACGACGCGAGTTCCCGCATCGGGAGCCGCTGTGAGCGGAACACCCACCACGAGGCCGAGAATCTGAGCGAGGATGAACGGCGCTCGTGCTCCGTACTTCGACAGCCACCACCCACGGGCGATGGCAATCAGACCGACTCCCAGAGCAGCGAAGATGACTACCTGCAAAACCAGGGCCGGCAGGTTGGAGACCTCGGGTGGTCCGGTCAGGCCGACTCGGATGCCCTGAATGACGTCGTAGATCGCGTAACCGACGAGCACGATGCCTTCCGCAGCAGCGATAGCTGCCAGCACGATGAGCAAGGGTTGCGTCGGTTTTGGCACGTCGGCGAGCATAGGCTCCTCGCCATGCGGGCGCTGCTGGTCGTCAACCCACGCGCCACCACCACCTCGACCAGAACCACCGACGTGATCGTGCAGGCGCTGTCTCACGAACTGGAACTGGAAATCACCTTCACCACCCATCGTGGCCACGGGGTGGATCTCGGGCACTGGGCCCTCGACAACAGCCTCGACGCAGTGCTCACACTCGGTGGCGACGGTGTCGTGAACGAAGTTCTCAACGGGATTCTGCGCGACGGCCCCGGACGAGAGGTGCCGGCGCTCGGCGTAATTCCCGGCGGCAGCGCCAATGTCTTTTCCCGTGCCCTGCAGGTTCCCAACGATCCGGTCGAGGCGACCGGGGTCATCCTGCGCGCCACCCGCGATGGAGTGTTTCGCCGCATCGGTCTCGGGCACGTGATGACACCGGAGTTCACGCGCTGGTTCGCGGTCAACGCTGGCCTTGGCATGGACGCCCAGATCATCGCGTCGATGGAACAGCAACGCACGCGCGGGCATCGCGCGACGCCCCTGCGGTATTTCGTGACGACGGTGCGGGAGTATTTCGGGGAGCGGGATGGCCCCGAGATGAAGGTCACCCGCCCGGGATCTGCTCCGGCCGCGGGCGTCGTCCTCGGAATCGTGCAGAACGCTTCGCCGTGGACCTATTTCGGCGCGCTCCCGATCGACCCCTGCCCCCACGCATCCTTCGAGACAGGACTCGACCTGTTTGCCCTGCGCAATCTGGGTCCGCTGACCACCGTTCGGGCCGCGGCACGCATGCTGTCCCGCACCGACGGAGCCTCCACCCGATCGAGCATTGTGCGGTGGCACGACCAGGCCGGCTTCTCCTTCAGATCCGAACAGCCGGTGCCGATCCAGATCGATGGCGAGGGCCTGGGCACCACGCGGGACGCCACGTTCACTTCTCACCCGTCGGCCCTACTGGTCATGGGTCCCTAGCATAAATCAGACATTTAGTATTTTATGGGGCACGAAAGTGGGTCAGAAGTCCGAATCGTGGCCATTTAGGGTTGTGTCGGGGGCCCGCCTCTGCGAGGCTTATCTAGCCCTAAGTCTTAGCGCTCGGGTCGCCTTCCTCCGAGGGTAGCCGGGGAGACCCCCCGCCCTCCTTCTAGTCGGGCCCGGTCGTGAAGACTTTCACGAGTGCCGGCAACCCCGGTGCGCAGTTTTTTGGAGTGATGACGCGTGGACTGGCGCCACGATGCGGCCTGCCGTGACGAAGATCCGGAGTTGTTCTTCCCTATCGGCAATACCGGGCCAGCACTCATTCAAATCGACGAAGCCAAGGCTGTCTGCCGCCGATGCCCGGTAGTCGAAGAGTGCCTGCTCTGGGCTCTCGAAAGCGGTCAGGACGCCGGTGTGTGGGGTGGCCTGAGCGAGGACGAGCGTCGCGCCCTCAAGCGGCGGAACGCCCGCATGCGCGCCCGCACGAACGTCTAGTCCCGGACGCCTAAACGCGACCCGACGGGCTGACGCCGTCGGTTACCGTCACTTATCCCCCGGTTAGGCGCGGGGACCGCGGCTACGTCATCTCCCCATGGTCACGGTTGAAAGGTGTCGGGGATTACCACCCCGTGTTGGGTTGGGATCAAGTCGTATCCGCTGACCTCGGTGATGGGTTGAGCAACGCATCCATGGACAAGATCACCGATCGTCCGAAGCGGATCCCTGATTGGTTGCTCCGGTTGATTCAGCCAGCCAAGGCAGCGGCCCAGGTTGATCCAGATGACGAGTGGGCTTCCCTCCTGGCTCAACTTGATGCGCCAGACATTCAAGGTGATGGATCCCGTTGGGCCACCGCTGCATTGGAGAGCGAACTTGATCGGGTGCGGTCTGCTGTTGAGGGGGAACGAAATCACTCATTGAACCGGGCCTCGTTTTCCCTTGGGCAGATCGTCGCAGCTGGTTACTTGTCGGAATCAGTTGTTGTTGATGAGTTGGGGCGTGCAGCGTTGGTGTGCGGCCTGACCGTTGAGGAGGCAGAACAAACAATCCGATCTGGGTTGCTCGCTGGCTCGCATCTTGGGAGTGAGTGAGCCCGTTGAGTGGGCCGACCGCCCTCGCTGGGCCTTCATGAGGTGCCATCCAGCGCTGGCGGAGATATTCGGGGCATGCGACTGGTTGGCTCGTCGCTGTGTTTCCGGGGCTAGCTGACGAGGTTGCGAAGCACCCGCAGGGCAACCGAGAGGCTCGCGAGGTCGGGTTCCTCCACAGCGTTGATCTCCTCAAGAGTGGCGCGAGCGCGGGCGAGGCCTTCGGCGTTGGCTTCTTCCCAGGCTTGGCAACGCTCTTGGGGGTCTGCCTGCGCATCGGTTTCGTTGATGACGGTGATGGTGAGTGCTGCAATGGCTTGGTAGAGATCACTGCGCAAAGCCTGACGAGCGAGGGCCGCCCAGCGATCCCCACGATCGAGTGCCGTGATGCGCAGGAGGATCTGATCCATACCGTAGCGATCGGAGAGCGTGAAATACAGACGAATAACTGAGTCCGAAGACTCTTTCGTCCGAGCACAAATGTCTGAGATATCTAGCAGGAGGAAGACATCGAGGCTACTCGCAGCCTGACGAGCAAGTTCCTCTGGAGCGCCTGCTTCAACCAATCGCAGGATGACCCTTTCGTATCGCGCGGATTCATTGCCTTGGAGCATGGATGACACACCATGGGCGTGTTGGGAGATAACGGGCGTGAAGTATGCAACTTCTTCTGCGATGTCGATGTCCCCCGTGCGGTATTGCAGGAACCATCGGGTCGCGCGGTCAAGCAGCCGTCGGGTTTCCAACTGCAGTGCACTTTGCGCGGTGGTGGGGATCTGGTTATCGAGCTTGTTGACCCAGTCCCACATTTCGTCGATAGCGAAGACTTCCATCGCGGTCAGCGCGGCTCGGACTACCTGCTCGGCGCTGGCGCCGGTTTCCTCCTCGACTCGGAAGACGAAGGTGATGCCGCCGACGTTGAGCAGTCGATTCGTGACGACGGTGTTGATGATCTGGTCGCGGAGCGGGTGCTCGCCGATACTGATGGCGTGGGCATCGCGCATCGCGGGAGGGAAGTAGTTCAGCAGCGTGCGCTCGAACCAGGGGTCTTTGCTGAGAGAACACTCGTTCAACTCAGCCAGCAACGCGATCTTGGCGTACGCGAGTAGCACGGCCAGTTCCGGCGAGGTGAGGGCGTCACCCGCGGTGCGGCGGGTGGCGAACTCCTCGTCGTCGGGCAGATACTGCAGCGCTCGGTCGAGGAGATCTTCGTGTTCAAGCTGGCGGATCATCCGTTGGTGCACGGTGACCAGGGCAGTCGCGCCGCGACGGGCGTTGCCGAGGACGACGTTCTGGTCGTAGTTGTCCTGCAGCACCTTGGTGGCGACCTCATCGGTCATCGCGTGCAGTAGTTCCTCGCGCTTGGGCGCGGTGAGGGTGCCGTCAGCCATGGCACGGTCGAGAGCAATCTTGATGTTGACCTCGTGGTCGGAGGTGTCCACTCCAGCGGAATTGTCGATGGCATCGGTATTGAGCTTCACGCCGTGCACGGCGGCCTCGATGCGCCCGAGTTGGGTAAGGCCCAGATTCCCGCCCTCGCCCACGACTTTGACCTTCAGTTGGGAGCCGTTGACGCGGACAGCGTCGTTGGCTTTGTCGCCGACGTCGTGGTTCTCTTCTGCGTGGGATTTCACGTAGGTGCCGACGCCGCCGTTCCACAGCAAGTCCGCTGGTGCTTGCACGATCGCGTGGATCAGTTCGGCGGGTGTGAGCGACTGCGTGGTCTCGGGAATATCGAGAACATCCTTCATTTGCGGGGTGATCGGGATGGACTTCAGTGTACGGTTGAATACGCCGCCTCCGTCGGCGATGAGGTGGATGTTGTAATCGGCCCAGGAAGAGCGCGGAAGGTCAAAGATTCGCTTTCGTTCGGCGAAGGACGTACTGGCATCCGGGTTCGGATCGATGAAGATGTTGCGGTGATCGAATGCGGCGAGGAGGCGAATGTGTTCGCTCAGCAACATGCCGTTGCCGAAGACATCACCGCTCATGTCGCCAATACCGATCACGGTGAAGTCTTGGGTTTGGATGTCGATGTCGAGTTCGCGGAAGTGGCGCTTGACGGACTCCCAGGCGCCCCTGGCGGTGATGCCCATGGCCTTGTGGTCGTAGCCGACCGAGCCTCCGGAGGCGAAGGCATCACCTAGCCAGAAGTTGTGTTCGGCTGCTACTTCATTGGCGAGGTCGGAGAAGGACGCGGTGCCTTTGTCTGCTGCAACGACAAGGTAGGGATCGTCTTCGTCGTGGCGGACCACGTTATCCGGTGGGATGACCTTTCCGTCCTTGAGATTGTCGGTGACCTCCAGCATCGCGGAGATGAACTCGCGGTATGCGGCGCGGCCCTCCTTGGCCCAACCCTCCCGGTCGAGCGTGGGGTCGGGCAGGCGCTTGGGAAAGAAGCCGCCCTTCGCGCCGACCGGGACGATGACGGCGTTCTTGACCTCCTGCGCCTTGACCAAGCCAAGGATCTCGGTGCGGAAGTCCTCACGGCGATCGCTCCAGCGCAGGCCGCCACGGGCCACTGGTCCGAAGCGTAGGTGCACGCCTTCCACGCGCGGTGAATAGGACCAGATCTCGAACTTCGGTTTCGGCAGCGAGAGATCAGGAATGGAGCCGGGTTTCAGTTTGAAGGCGACCGAGCAGCTCTCGTCACTGGCGCGGGCGATGGCGTAAAAGTTGGTGCGCACGGTCGCGCGAATGAGGGTGAGGAACTGCCGCAGGATCCGATCGGCGTCCAAGCTCGGAACGGCTTCCAGGGCTTGCTTGATGCGTTCGAGGAGACGGTCCTCGGTTTGCTGCCGGTCGCCTTTCTCCTCAGGGTCGAAGCGCGCCTCAAACAACTCAATCAACATTCGGGATATCTCGGAGTGATCGAGGACCACCTGCTCGAGGTAACCCTGGCCGAAGGTGGAACCGATCTGATGCAGGTAGCGGGCGTAGGCGCGAACGATCATCGCCTGCCGCCAATCCACACCGGCGGTGACCACAAGAGCGTTGAAGGTGTCGATGCCGCAGCGGCCATCCCAGCAAGCGCGGAAGGCTTCACAAAAGCGTGAGAACAGTGAGTCGAGTTCACGGCTGTCGCCGTCCGGAAGGATCACCCCGAAGGTGAGGATCCGCGCCGCTGGTCGGTTGGCGCGGTTGATCTCATAGGGGTGCTCGTCGATCACGTCCACCCCTAGGCGCTGCAGGATCGGCAGCACCTGGGTCAGTGGCATCGCCTCGCCCACGCGAGTCACGGTGAAGCGCAGCTGCCGGGCATCGCTGACGACCGGTCTGTATAGACGCAGTTTCAGCTCAGCCGGTTCGAGTTGTTCGATAGCGAGCGTATCGTTCAGTCCGGTGGTCGGATCGAAGTCCTCTTTATAGGACTCGGGGAAGGCGTCGTCGTAGATCCTCAACAACGCTGGAGCCTGCGCCTCCCCCACGCGCTCGATTAGGATGCGTGCGTACTCATCGGTCCACGATCGCGTTGCGGCCGCGACACGCTCTTGCAGGTAGTCCTCGTCGAAGGCCGGGATTCCCTGGCCGATGGGAACGTGCACGACGAAGTACAGGCGCGCGAGCACCGACTCGGAGACGCGGGTGGTGAACTCAACCGAGATTCCGCCGAATGTTTCCTTCAGGATCGACTCAATCTTCAACCGGACCGCGGTGGTGTAGCCGTCACGAGGCAGGTAAACCAGGCAGGACAGGAAGCGTCCGTAGTCATCGGGGCGCACGTAGAGCCGAGTTTGCCGGCGCTCTTGCAGGTGCATGACCGATTCGGCGAACTGCGCGAGGAGATCTTCATCAATCTGGAAGAGCTCATCGCGTGGGTATGTCTCCAGGAACCGCAGCAGATCCTTCGCGCTGTGCGAGCTGGGGATGTAGTCCAGCGCGCGCATCACGTGGTCGAACTTGTCGCGCAAGATCGGGATATCGACCACCGAGTGGTTGTAGACAGACGCGGAATAGAGGCCGAGGAAGCGCCGCTCCCCGACCACGTTGCCTTCGGCATCAAACTTCTTGATACCGATGTAGTCCATGTAAGCGGCGCGGTGCACCGTGGATCGAGAGTTCGCCTTGCTCAGGATGAGCAGGTGCGGCTCGCGGGCCTTAGATCGCACACTCGAAGACAAGATCGCGAAGGACAGCGAGACGGCATCGTCTTCGTGATCATTCGCCGCTTCTTCGCGCAAGATGCCCAATCCACTTGCCGGCACCGGGCGCAGCGCAACCTCACCCTCAAGGGTGATCAAGTCGTATTCCCGGTATCCGAGGAACGTCAAGTTGTTGTCCACCAACCACTGAAGCAGTGCCCGCGCCTCGTGAACATCATGCGAATCGATACCGACCGGAGGGTGTTGGTTGAGTTCATGCGCAATGCTCTCGGCCTGTGCGCGCATCGGATGCCAGTCCGTTGTGGCCTTGCGTACGTCGCTCAGTACACGTCGAGTGGAGTTGATCAGCAGCTCAAGATCATCGGACACGAAATCGCTCTCGACCTCGACGCGCATCCAGGACTCGATGAGCGCATCAGACGGTGCCTGATCGACATCGATATCGAGCACGTCTTCGACTGTGCCGTCCTTGTTTCTCTTGACGACTAGCTGTGGATGCACGATCAGATGAACGTTGCGTCCGCTGCGTACAAGGTTCGCGGTGACCGAATCGACGAGGAAAGGCATGTCATCGGCGACGATTTCGATGACGGAATAGTCCACTCCGGGAATGTCGGGAGTCCAACCACGTACGAGAGTCTGACCGGGCACGCGGTCGGTCGCCCAAACCCGCATCGCCTCAAGATCGGCCACCATGGTCGGGACTTCGTGGCCGGACATCTCTTCATCGGACATATACCGATAGAAGCGCGAAGCGAATGCCGCCTGCTGCTGGTCAGGAAGTTGCGTAAGGGCAGCGCGCCACGTCAAGCCTGCCGCGTCACTCACGAGTATCGCCTCTCGCTGATCGAATCGACCATCGTTCCCGCTCGTCGCCTACGGTAGTCCTACACATCCCAGCTGCGTCCACTTCGGGAAAGAAGGTCACGAATGGCCAAGGAATTCACGTACCGTCAATCTTTCGAAGCCGA
>MDTB01215694.1_pt1 | contig 14568 bp, 14 predicted proteins | sample 811161 | NCBI WGS metagenome assembly MDTB01 (sample SAMN05326650, study PRJNA326480) | marine metagenome | isolation source: seawater | place: Mediterranean Sea | collected 2009
GTTGAAAGCCACTTTGTAAGGTAATTAAGGCCTGCCTTCGAAACTCCATAAGCAGCAGGATTTCCCATATTCGTATTTTCATAAAGACTAAAGTCTGGTGCATGGTTAGCATAGATAGACCCAATATTAATAATGCTCCCTGACTTTGATAACTCAAGTAAAGGCTTTAATTTTTGAACCAGATGAAATGGTGCAGTTAAGTTTACCTCAATGGCCCTTCTCCAAGATTCAGTAGATTGCTCCTCTATATTTCCTAACCATCCATCCAGTGATGACGAACCAGTGAAAGCAGCATTATTAATTAATATATCTATTAATTCATGTTCATCCGAAATTTTGGTAATTATTTCTTGCCTGCTTTTTTCTTTTTCTAAGTCACAGTAGTAGATATGAGATTTTATGTTGAAGTCTGAATCAATCTTTTGTTTAAAATTATCTAGCTCTGCATTTGGATGATCCACTAATAGCAAATCGACTCCAAATTCTGCAAGAGTCTTTGATATTTCCCTGCCTAAATTCCCACTTGCACCAGTAATAAGCGCAATCTTACCCTTCAAATCTAAAAAATCTTTATTTTTCTTTGATGACACTTATTCTCCTTTGTTTATTTTAAAAAATTCAGCCATTTTAAAATCATACAGATTATCTATATCTATTGACGATTCTTTTGATACTTTTATTGCTTTTACATTTCCATCAAATATTGAATCATTATGCATTATAAATTTTGTGTCTATAACATATGCAACTGTTGTCATATCATAAACATGATTTGCATCTTGTCTTCTATATATTTTTTGCTTTGGTCTTATTACTAAGTCAAACATTCCATTTTTAGCTTCTTTAACCATATTAAAATAAGGATTCCTGTGAGCCTCTGTAATAGTAATGACCGCATCAACATCGCTTTTATTATATAAATCTATACATTTTTCAATATCTTTGATATCTCTTAACGGAGCTGTAGTAGGAATTGATATCATTTTGCTAGGCATTTCTCCTTCTGATTCAAGCAAAAAAGTAAGCGCATGTTTCCATGCATCAATTTCAGAACTGTTATCTTGAGCAAGATTTTTTGGTCTAATAAATGGCACCTCCGCGCCATACTTTTTTGCAACCTTAGCAATTTTTTCACAATCAGTAGAAACAATTACCCTATCAATACTTCTAACCCTTTGAGCATGTTCAATTGACCATGCAATCAATGGCTTGCCAGAGAATACCTTAATATTTTTTCCAGGAAGACCTTTAGAGCCTCCCCTCGCAAAAATAAAAGCAGTTTCAGTCATTCAATTCACCAAATATTATTTTTTAATAATTTCCCCATTTAATGTTGCAGATTTCTTTATAAGGTCTATTAAGTTTAATGTTCTTAAGCCCTCGTAACCATCAATATCTGGTTTAATTTTAGAGTTATATGATTTTTCTAAATTATCCCATTCATATTCATAACTTTTATCTAAATCTTCTAAGGAAAATATCTCATTCCAAGATGTATCTTTATCTTTCCATTCAAAAACTTTACCACTCAATCCATCCCATTTAATACTACCTTTAGATCCTATTACAATGCATTCTCTTTTTCTATCGCGTCTTATAAAATCCATATTTAATGATGCTATAACGTTATTATTATTTTTTACAAAAGATATTATTATATGAGCGCTATCTTCAACATCGATTTCTAAATCACTTTGCTTTGAAGTGATTGCACTAACCCACTCCACATTACCAAATAACCATAGTAAATAATCTATTTCATGACTAAGTTCATTTATAACCCCTCCTCCAAGAAAGGCTTGTCCAGAGACAGATTCTCTATAGTCTAAGTTGGTCCTCCAAGATGGTAGATATTGGCCAACCTCTGATCTCACAGACCATAAATCGCCAATCAACTTATCATGAATACATTTTTTAAAAAACTTCAATGAGCTTAAAAAGCGTAAATTATATCCAACTTGGACTATAGATTTTTTCTCACAACATTTTTTTAAGAAAAACTCTGCATCATCCATTTGTATTGATAATGGTTTTTCTATTAAAAAATATCTTTCTTCTTTAATAAAAGGTAACGCCGATGAGATATGGAAAGAGGCTGGGTTAGCAACAACCACCAATTGAGGATCGAAGTCTATAGCATCCTCTGTCTTAAAAAATGTATTTTTTAATTCTGAATCTTTTGTTTCTGAACTTCTTAAGATTTTTATTTCAGCTTCAGGATATTTATTTTTAGCAATTTCATAATGTCTTCTTCCAATGCTACCAAATCCAATTATTAAAATCTTTTTAATACTCATTATTTTTAATGCTGATTAATTTTTGTAATTCTTCGGTTGTTTTCCATTTTGCAAGCTTAATGCTTTGTTCATTCTGCTCTATATTTTGTCTTGCTTTCTTTAAGCCATCTCCAACGAAATTAAATAAATGCGCAGTTGCCACAGCATCAACTCTATTGTCTCTTAATCCCTCTATCAAATGTGATGCATTTCCAACGCCCCCAGCAAAAATTAAAGGAATACTTAAGTCATTAGGTATATTCTCTAATAATTTAAAATCAAAGCCTTGTCCGGTTCCATCCTGATCAATTGAATTAATATATATTTCTCCAACATTTTCTTTTTCTAATTTTGAAAGCAGATCTGATATATCCTCATCAACCAGCTTTAATCCTGATTCTGTCCATATTTGATAAGATCCATCATCGGTTCTTTTAATATCAATCGACCCTACAACACATTGTTTTCCATAATTTGATATTAGTTCCTTAGAAAGAGAAATATCAGAAAATAAAGATGAGTTTATTGATACTTTATCTGCTCCAGATCGAAGCAAGAGTTTTGCGTCTTCAAGTTTTCTTATCCCTCCACCCGCGGTAATAGGGACAAAGCACCCATCAGTTAGTGAGCTTAATACATCACAAAACTTCTTGATATTCCTATTATTTCTTGAAACATCAAATATGATAAGCTCATCTATAAAAAAAGAAATATGAGAAAAATTATAATTTTTTTTAAGCCAATGAATATCGCCTACTTTTTGTAATCTAAAATTCCTGCTTAGCATGAAATTTCCGTCATCATACAAAAGCGTAAAAATTATTCTTTTTTTTAGCATATTTATGCCTGTAAAAAATTATTTAACATAATCAACCCATTATTTTGACTTTTTTCTGGATGAAATTGAGTTGCGAAAATATTGTCATTTTCATATAAGGCCATAAACTCCTCTCCATAAAAACAGATTCCATTATAGCCGTCTATGTTATTTTCAACCATTCGATATGAATGAACAAAGTAAAAATCTGTTTCTCGATCAAGTCCCTTAAATAGCTTACTCTTCGGATGTCCTAAGACTTTATTGAATCCGATATGTGGAGTTTTAAGCTTATCTAGAATATTTTTATTAAAAACATCTACATCAGTTGGTATTAAATTAATCCCATCTGTTATTCCATCTTCTGTACCTCTAGAACCGAGTAATTGCATTCCTAAGCAAATACCTAGAATACTTGCTCCTTTTTCAATAACTGCATCTCTAATTGCTTGATCAATATTTTTCTCTTTTAAAGATTTCATTGCATAAGCAAAAGATCCAACGCCTGGAAGTATTAGCTTTCTTGAATTTCTTATTTTTTCTGGACAAGAGGTGATTTCAGGTTCATAGCCTAGATATATAAGGGCATTTTTTACTGACCAAAGATTCCCAGAATCATAATCAACTATTGTAACTTTAGTGCTGTTGCTCACTTTATAGTAAATTTAGGTTTCCAAAATCCTTCAATTTTTTCAAAAAGTTCTTCATTTACCCAAGAATCAATTACATCATTAAATTCATTAATATTCATCCGATAGTAATCAAGATATATATCAATAAAATTTTCTGGATAGTGTCCATCATAAAGGTTAACTAAATTTACAGCTTGCTCTCTATCCATGGCTCCTCGTCTAATTTCGATACAAGCATCTTGGTTTGCTCTTCCAAAACCAAATTTGAGATACATCATATAAGTATGAAGAGCATATAATGCCTGATCATTTTGAGAAAAATTAGTAAAGGTTCCTGCGTTACTATCATCAGCCTCTTTTAGTCCACATTCTTTTTTTGCAACTAAATAATTTCTATAAGGATCCCAATTTTCAAAATATGACCAATGAGTAATATCTATAGGATTTTTTGATAGTAATTTATCTTCTGGAAACTTAAAGAAATATTTATCAGATTCAGTTAAATTAGAGGCATCTAAAACCTTTTCAAAACCACCCTCTAAATATATTTTTTTCATATATTCTACGTCATATATTGGAGTGCCGTCTGTTTCTTCAGATCCTCCATACTCAACTTCTCCATCCTCTCCATAAAATATTAAACCGATTCCAAGTTGTGCCGCCATGTTTACTGGTGCGGCTTGTATTGAAATCAACCAACCAAAATAAGGAAAGCCCATCTTTATAAATCCATTCTTATTAAGGTCCCTCATTGCTTCATATGCAGGATTGATTGAAATATGATTGTACCCACTGGCTACGAAAGATTTTAGATTTTCATCTCCTAAATCTAAAGCAAGTGCTGGCGTAACAGTAAGCGCTAATGGATTCATGTTATATTTATGTTTTAGGTTATATGCTACGTAAGATCCATCTTTGCCGCCACTAACTGGTACTAAGCAGTCAAATCCTCCAGTTTTAGATCTGTGCTTATCTAAAAGCTTGATAAGTTCTTTCTCTCTAGAATCCCAATCAAGGGTCTTCTTTTTTTCCATCCATCTACATGCATTGCAAAAACCTCTATCATCAAATGTAATTCTAGGTCTTGTAGACATTGATAAACAATTTGAACACCATCTTAAATTTTCAGTGTTAGCCTTAAAAGATACTTTCATTTTATTCAACCAAACATTTGATTGAGTATTTTAAAGAGTTTGCTGCTCTTATGATATCTTTTTTTTCCATATTTACTCCTGATGGTAATGAAATTGCAGATTCTGAAAGATATATAGAATTTTTAAAATCTAAAGAATCTTTATTATATTTTTTATATGGTGGCATTAAATGTATTGGATTAAAAATTGGCCTAGCCTCAACACCATCTTTGAGCATCAATTCTATTATTTTATCTTTATGTTTAGAAAGCTTTTCATCTAAAACAATTGTATACAACCAATAGGAATTCGAAACATTTCCAATATTTATTGGACATTTTAATCCTTGCGTATCTTTAAATTGATTTGAGTATTCATTTGCTAGAAATTGTTTTGCTTTTACAAATTTTTCAACTTTCTCCATTTGAGCAACTCCTACCGCTGCCTGTAAATTTGTTAATCTATAATTAAATCCAATATGATCATGCCAGTATCTTTTGTCTCTAGACATCCCATGATCTCTTAATTTCATAGCATGATCTAAATACTTCTTTTCTTTGAAAATTATCATGCCGCCTTCACCGGTAGTAATGGTTTTATTTCCAAAAAAGCTAAATGTTCCTGCATCTCCAAAATTTCCAACATGCTTTCTCTCATAAAAACTTCCAAGTGCCTCTGCACAATCTTCAATTACAATTAAATTATATTCTTTTGCAATTTGCATTATTTCTTTCATTGGTGCTGGATGTCCATATAAATGAACTGGGATAATTGCTTTTGTTTTTTTTGTAATAGCTTTCTTAATTTCATCAATATCTATAGCCATAGTAGTTCTATCAACATCTACAAGAACTGGTCTTGCGCCAGAATATATAACAGCATTCACAGGTGCTGCAAATGTTAAGTCTGGAACAATTACCTCATCATTTGGTTTTATTCCTAATGTTACAAGAGCAAGATGAAGTGCAACTGTTCCATTTGATACAGTGCATGAATATTTAGAATTAGTATACTTAGAAAAATTTTTTTCAAAATCTCTAACAAAAGAACCCTGAGAAGATATCCAACCAGTATTAATACATTCAGTTATATATTCAAGTTCATTACCATCAAGTATTGGCTGAATAAGAGGTATCTGATGATATCTAGCTCTAGATGCGTAATCAACAATTACATTTTTGTTATCTACTATGGGAATAAAATCAATATCAGCTAAAGCATCTTGAATTTCATGCAGCTTCGAGCCAATAGGTAAATAAATGAATTCTTTTTTTATTAATTTTGATAATGGCCTTCCAGTATCATTATTCTTAATCAGGTCCCTTCTAATATCGCCATCAGTTATAACACCAAAAAGTTTATTATTATCTATAACAAAGCACGTTCCACAGCCATTATTATCAATCAATCTCATTGCATCTTTAATAGTTTTAGAAGAATCAATAATCAAATCTTCGACTGACAACATAGTGTTTAACATTTTTGTATATTATTTAGTAAGTATCTTTCTTACAAGATTATACTGCTCTTTAAGTTCCGAAGGCTCAATATTATATATTTCAATAGAATAATAATCTTTATCTTTATCGATAATTGGCCAAAACCAGCTATTTTCAGAGATAATTTCATTAGAATCTCTCTCGCTGTCATTATCGCTTAAGTGATAGCCTTTTATGAATTTTTTTAATCTTTCAAGACCATGAAACTTATCAAATCCAAGAGTATTTGCACTTACTTTTAAGTGGGCAACATCCATTAAAAGACCAATATTATTAGGCATCATTTTTAAAAATTTTTCTATCTCATCAGGCTCAGTAAGAAGCAAGGGGTCTTCTCCAAAAGCCTCAAAATTTCTTTTGTTAAGCACATTGTTCTCTATAAGTAAATCAACACCTTTTTTTCTAGCAACTTCTGATAGAAATAACATAGATTCTCCAAAATTATCTATTGAAATTTTTCTATCACAAAGTGTAGTTTTTTTTATGTTATTTCCAAGCTCATCAACCTTTGGATTTATTCTAAAACCCGCATGAAAACTATAAAAATTACAATCAAGATCTAAAGCTAAATTAATTGAGCTTATAACATGTTCAATACTTCTTTTTCTAAGAGCCTTATCGTCTGAAGCTAAATTAAATACAAATGGTTTTTCAGGTGGAGGGAAATAATTATGAATTTGAAAACTAATATTTTCAGATAATTTTATTAGATCTTCTCTATATGTAGGAGAATATTTTCCACCTGATAGCTCAATATCAGAAATACCAGCTTCAAAAAAATCAATAGCAGTCTCTACTGCTGTTTTATTTTTTATGCCTCCTGTCGATACGTATAACATTTAAATTTGTGACAATTTTTTTGCTGGGGATCCAACATATGTACTATTTTCTTCATCAATAGATTTTAAAAGAGTTGAGCCTGCGCCTAATGTACTTGATTGTGCAACAGAGACTTTGTCAATGACTGTTGAATTAGCTCCAATAAAGCAGTTACTTTTTATAAGACTTCTGCCACAAATCGTTGCAGATGGTGCTATATGACAGTTATTAAAAATTTTTACCTCATGCTCAATAATAGATGAGGTATTTAATATATTATTGTTACCTATATTTGAGTCTGGTCCAATAAAGCAATTTGAACAAATTACATTTGAGTTTCCCATAAATGATGATTTATCAATGCTAGCAGATGAAGAAATTAGATTTGGTAAGTTAAATTGTTTATTTAACTTCTTATACCAATGCTCACGATTATCATTGTCGCCAATTGCAATAAAGGCAATATCTATTCCGCATTCATAATATTCATCTAATTGACTAACATTACTTACCGGAATATCTTTAATAAATTCGCTATTATCATTAGAGCTTTTAGATGAAACATCAATGATTGCCACAATATCATATAAAGAGGCTTCATTTATTATAGAAATAACTACTCTTGAATGGCCCCCAGAACCTATAATTAAAGCCTTTTTTTTCATCATTTTTCTATATCATCCCATGTAATTTTATGATTTGGTTCTAAGTTATTTTTAATGATTTTTCCAACAACTAGTTCAACTTTGTCAGCAAGAATACCATCCCCAGGCCTCATAAATAACAAATCATCTATTTCTAATCTATCTCCCTTATTTTTTTGATTTTTTAGAAAGATACTTTTTCTTGAAACTAAAGACATTTGTTTTTCTTCAGTTTGTATTTTTTTGATTTCAGAACCAAGAATTACTTCGGTACGTCTTATGTCATCAACTAAACTTTTAAATTCAATTGGTGTTGATGATGCTTTATGATCAGGACCGGCCAGGGTCTTATCTAGAGTGAAATGTTTTTCAATTACTTTTGCTCCAAATGATACTGCTACTATCGCTGCCAAATTACCAATACTATGATCAGAATAACCAACAGGACATGAAAAATTTTTAGTAATCATATGTATGGACTTCATATTTAATGATTCATCAGAACATGGATAGTTTGATACACAATGCAAAATAATATAATTGGTATTGTCATTTTCTTTATAAATATTTATTACATTTGTTATCTCATCAATTGATGCCATTCCTGTTGCAATAATGGAGGGTTTATTTGTTGAAGCTATATATGATTGAAGTTGATGATCAACAATATCTGCTGATGCGGTTTTAAACATTTTCACGCCTAATTGATCAAGAAATTTTGCAGAATCAATGTCATATGGGGTAGACAAAAAATCTATACTATTTTTTTTGCAGAAATCAAATAAATCAACGTGGCCATCTTTTGATAACTCAAGCTTTTTTAGCATATCATAGTGCGTTTCAGAAAAATCAGTTGTTTCTTTTTGATATTCTACTTTTGGTGTCCCATTTGCAACTAAAGTATCAGCAGAAAATGTTTGAAACTTAACTGCGTCTGCACCACTTTCTTTTGCCTCTAAAATCATCTCTTTTGCTAAATTGATACTCCCATTATGATTTACACCGATCTCAGCAATGAGATATGTTTTTTGCAATTTTGAAAAAAAATTATCTTGCATATCTATTAGTCTAAAATTTCTTGATATGAATTAAATGTTGTAGCTCTTCCAGATTCTATTTTTATGATTTTATTACAGTTCTTAAGGGTACTGTGTCTGTGGGCAACTATAAATATTGTTAAATCATTATTCAGTTTGTCTATTGCATTCATGACTTTAGTTTCAGTTGAATTATCAAGCGCACTAGTTGCTTCATCAAGAATTATAACATCTGTGTCTTTATAGAGTGCTCTTGCCAATCCAATTCTTTGAATTTGACCTCCTGAAAGTCTAATGCCCCTCTCTCCTACTTTAGTAAAATACTGCTCATCTAAAGATTCGATAGTTTCTGATATTTGAGCTTTTTTAGCAGCATCTTTAACTTTTTCAATATCTATATCAGATAGATTTAAACCAAAAGCAATGTTTTCAGCAATAGTTGCATCAATTAAGTATATTGATTGAGGAACATGTGAGATGTGTTTATGCCAAGAGCTGAAATTATCATTATTTATTTTTTTATCATCTACATATAAGTTTCCCTGAGTTGGAATAATTAAACCCATTAATATGTCCAAAAAAGTGCTTTTACCACTTCCAGTTTCCCCAATAATTCCTATTTTCTCCCCTTTTGAAAAATCTATTGCAATATCTGATAAAACATTTGGTTGTCCGTCTGAATATCTAAAAGTTACATCCTTAAAAACTATCTGCTTCTCAAACTTAATTGTTTCATTATTTGAATGTGCCACGGGTATTGTTTGGTCATATAAATTGAATACTGCATACATCGAATCTTTGCTACCTCTTAATGTAGCAATACTTGCAAACATTCCTTGAAGGATTGGAAATAACTTTTGTGCACCAAGAGCGAAAACTGCAAGAGTAGGAATGCCATCAACCATAGATTCACTATTAGAATTAATCATTGATAAAGCTATTCCAACAATTACAATCATTCCAATAGCCTCAATAGCATACTTAGGTCCAGAGGCAATAATATGTATATTCCCTGCAGCACGTCTAAATCCATAATGTGATTTCTCAAAGTTTTTTGCATAAATTTTTTGTAGGTTATCTATAATAATATCCCTTATCCCGCCAAGACCCTCTTGAAGAGATTTCATTAAGCCATCTTGTTTAAAATTTACATCCGAACTATCGACATCCAATCTCTTTTTTGTAAAGAATGATATTATTAGATATGCTGATAAGAATGATGTGAAAACAACAATTGAAACGGCTGGATCAACAATTATTATGCCTGCAAGTATAAATAAAAGTATTACCGCTGAGCTTATTAATGTAAGTAAAGGCAATAGTGCCGAAGTTGATAGATTATTTGCCTTAAGAACAACTGTTGAAACAATCTCACTACTATTTCTTCCAACATGAACAAGATAGGACTGTGAAAGCGTTTTAAAATACATCGACCTTGCAAAATCTGCTCCTATTTCAAAACTTAATCTTGTTTGAAAGTACAATAAAAAGAATCTTAATAATGCAGCAATTATTACCAATGTAATAAAAATAATTGTAATTCCATTTCTAATATCAGCAATAGAAGTTAAATTAAAAACATCTGAAAAATATGAAATATATGAATTCTCAATTATTAAATCTGGCGTAACCAAAATAGAAATAAATGGAACTACAGCACTTATTGTTAATAGTTCTGCAAAAGCACAAATTACCATCAATACTGTTAAAGAAAGAACCTGAAACTTCCTATATTTATCAAGTCCCTTCCATAGTCTTAAGAATAGTCTGTACATTTAAAGTTTATGACTTCTTAAATTCAATATTACAAATCATTGTCTTGAATTAATTTTTCCTTTTGTGCTTCTTGCAAATCGTTTGCAACCATTTCTTTAACAAGATCTTCAAAAGAAATTTTTCTTTCCCATCCAAGCTCTTTCTTAGCTTTTGATGAATCACCAAGTAAAGTTTCTACCTCACTTGGCCTAAAATGATCTTTATCTATTTCAATTATGCATTTATCTCCATCAAAGCCTTTTTCTTCAAGGCCTTTTCCTTTCCATTTGATATCAATTTCTAGTTTACTACATACCAATTCAACAAAATCTCTTACACTGTACTGTTCTCCAGTTGCAATAACATAATCTTTTGGTTTTTCTTGCTGGAGCATCAACCATTGCATTTCAACAAAATCTTTTGCATGACCCCAGTCTCTTTTTGCTTCTAAGTTACCAAGATATAGAGTATCCTGAAGTCCTAATTTGATTTTTGTTAAAGCTCTTGTAATTTTTCTTGTTACAAAGGTTTCTCCTCTAATAGGAGATTCATGATTAAACAAAATACCATTACAAGCAAACATATTATATGCTTCTCTGTAATTTACTGTTATCCAGTATGCATATAATTTAGCAACACCATAAGGACTTCTTGGATAAAATGGTGTAGTTTCTTTTTGAGGAATTTCTCTAACCATTCCATATAATTCACTAGTACTTGCTTGATAAAATTTTGTTTTATTATTTAATTCTAATAACCTAATCGCTTCAAGAATTCTCAAAGCACCCAACCCATCAACATCCGCAGTATATTCTGGACTTTCGAAACTAACGCCAACATGACTTTGAGCTCCCAAATTATATATTTCATCAGGTTGGGTATCTTGAACAATCCTAATAAGATTTGAGGAATCAGACAAGTCACCGTAATGCAAATATAAATTAGCATCTAAAGAATGTTCGTCTTGATATATATGATCAATTCTTTTGGTATTAAAAGATGAAGACCTTCTTCTTATTCCATGTACTTCATAACCCTTTGATAATAGAAGTTCCGCTAAATAAGCTCCGTCTTGACCTGTGATTCCTGATATTAAAGCAACTTTTTTCATACTTTCATTAGACCATTATTAATCAACCATGGCACATATTTATTAAAAACACTAGGTAGTTTTTTTACCCACTTATAATCTGAACTTTGTTTATCTATACAAATTTTTGCTTTCGAATCAATGAATGCTAAATAAACAAAACTAATTGAATGAAATTTACCCTTAATATTTTGCTCTGTCTTTGCAAAAAAGGCTTCAAAATGGCCAAGAAATTTAAGGGATGATACGTTTAAGCCTATTTCCTCCTTAATTTTTCTTTTTATACCTTTTTGTGTATGTTCATCTTTGTATAGTCTTCCTCCTATCATCCAAAATTTGTTTTTTAATGGATTATTCTTTCTTTTAACCAATAGGTATTCACCTTTCTCATTTACGATAAGAGCGTCTACACAAACAATTGGAACTGATTCCATAACTTGTTTATATATAGATTTCTTAAGAAACATAATATGATTTATCTATTATTCTTAGTTCGGGTAATGGGCTAACCAAAATTCCACCATTCATGACCCATTCTCTCTCTCTTTGAATAAATTCGTCTGTGAAACCATATGGAAGAATAAAAAAGACGTCTGCTTCCTTTCTTCCAATATCCTCAGACACTATTGGTATATCAGTAAGAGAAAATAGTCCTTCTTTTAAATTATTTTTATCAGCTATTCCAAGAATGTGGTCATTTGTTAAATCAAAATATTGAAGTATTACATTGCCTTTAGTTGACGCGCCATATCCATATATCTTCTTTCCTTCTTTGAGAAAAGTATTAAATAATTGCTTTATTTCATGTTTTATAGAATCTACCTCAGACATGAAAGAAATAACATCTTCTTTAGTAAGATCTTCTTTATAGTCAATACTTCCATCTTTAAAATGTTTTGCAAAAATTCTATAACTTCCTCCATTGATTTTATTTTCCTCAATCTTATATATTTCTAGACCATTTTTTTCAAAAAGATATTTTAATGATTTGTATGAATAATATTCTAAATGTTCGTGACAAATATTTCCTAAGTCTCTATTGTCAAGCATAGGCTTCAAAGTCATTAATTGTGCAATAAAAATGCCGTCATCATGCAGTGCAAGTGCTGCGTCTTTAATAAATTGATTTGGATCCTCCATGTCATAGAACATTCCAATTGCAGTTATAACTTTTGCTTTTCCAATTTTTAAATTTTCATAATTTTGTATATTCCAAAAATCATTAATCTGATAATCAGAATTCGTTTGAAGCTCATCAGCCAAATTACTTGCCGGTTCACACCCAACCCTAATACATTTATCCTCTAGATTACTTAAAAGAGTTCCGTCATTAGCTCCAATATCAAGAAAAATGTCATCTTTAGACAAATCTGTTAGAGCTATGCCTATTTCAGATAATTCTTTTAAATCTTTCTTTATAGTGTCATTTATGCCAGATTTGTACCAATAATGTCTTGAATACAACAATTCTTGAGGAGCGGTATGTAGAAGTTGATATAGATCACATACCTCACAATGGACTATATCTAAAGGACATTTTCCATTTCTACCTTTCAGAGATATGTCCTCTGGAAAATCATTAATGAATTGGTTTCCTATTGAAATAATTGGTTTTGATAATTCGCTATCGCATAATCTACAAGTTTTTCTTAAAATATTTTCTTTCATAAATAGCTCGTATATTTTATAACGTGCATATTATATACATGTTTAATGGCATAAGAAGTTAAAAGATTCTGAAAATTAAGAGCACTTTAGATCATGGTCAACCATAATCTTAATTAATTCATCAACCATAATCTTAGGTTGGTATCCAAAAGCCTTATTAGCTTTTGAATAATCTGCTATTAATGAAAGATTTTTTACCGGTCTATGTAAACTTTTTGAAGATTCAACATATTTTTTAGGGTCAAGATTAAGATAATCAAAAGTTTTATTTAAAAATGCTTCTACAGATGTTTCTACACCAGTACCAATTATAAAATCATCTGGTTTATCCAGCTGCATTATATTCCATGCAGCATCCATATATTCCTTTGCATATCCCCAATCTATTTTGGCAGAGAGATCACCAAGTATTAATTTATCTTGCAGTCCTTTTGAGATTCTTGCTGCGGATTTAGTAATTTTTCTAGTTACATAATTATCAGTTCTTCTTTCTGATTCATGATTATAAAAAGTTGCCGTTGAAACAAACATATCATAATTATTTCTATACATCTTGCATATATGATAAGCAAAAACTTTTGAACAGGCATAAGGATTAATTGGAAAAAAAGGTGTATTCTCATTTTGTGGACTTGCTTCTATGTTTCCAAACATATTCGAAGTTAACGGTTGAAAGTATTTTATACTACTATTTGTGTTTTTTATTATCTCAAGTATTCTTCCAACAGCAGCTCCAGTAACATCGTAGTTATAAGAGGGAATAAAAAAACTAATGCCTGCATGATCTTGATCAGCCTCATTATATATTTCATCAGGTTCAGACTTATCTATAGCATTCTTTATTGAAATTGAATCTGATAAATCTCCATAAAATAACTCAATATCTGAAATTATATGAGAAATATTTTTTAAATTATCTTTTGCGGTCCTTCTTACTAATCCAAAGACTTTGTAACCCTTTTCTAGAAGGATTTCTGCAAGAAAAGAACCATCTTGTCCACCTATTCCTAAAATTAGTGCTTTTTTAGCCATTTCTATCTCCTAAGTATTTGTACCCTCTCTTCCATAAATATCATCATATCTAACGATATCGTCCTCACCTAAATAATCTCCACATTGCACTTCTATAATGTGTAAGTCTTTATTTGTTTTATTCTCCAATGAATGAACTGTTCCAATTTCAATATAAGTTGATTCA
>MDTB01048254.1_pt1 | contig 14566 bp, 14 predicted proteins | sample 811161 | NCBI WGS metagenome assembly MDTB01 (sample SAMN05326650, study PRJNA326480) | marine metagenome | isolation source: seawater | place: Mediterranean Sea | collected 2009
ATTAAGTTCAGGTACTTCTAAGCCTCTTAAATAAGTCAGACTAACATTTATAGATGAGTGCCCCATTGCTTTCTGTAGCTAAGTTATACTATCTGTTCTTTTGAAGATTTCTATAGCTCCTGAGTGCCTAAATGAATAGAGTGTAACGTTTTCTCCAATCGTCTCTGAAACCCTCTTAAAACGCCCCCAAAGGGTCTTAAAATAGTCGTTATTGAATTCAATAGGGGAGTGTGAGAATATGTTCCATTCAGGATCTTTACGGGTTAGTTCATTTTTCACATAATCAGGTACTGGAACTATTCTATTTCGCTTTGATTTAACTCGACTCCCATCAATAGATATATGGCTTAAATCATTTGAAAAATTGCCTCATTTAAGCATTCTGATCTCTCTGCGAGGTCTTAATAAGCATCCATAAGTCAAAAGACAGCACAAATATAAATTGTGGTTAAAGCCTTTCAATTCGGCAAATACTTCTGCAAGGTTATTAATTGGTTTATGGAGTTGTTCTGTTTGCTTCCGTGACTTAATAACTATCTCTTCCATTTTAAAGCCACCATGCTTCAGAGCGTTGATTAAAACGTTTAAATGTCTTCTCATGGTGTTGTAACTCGTGTTATTGGAATAGTTACTCAGAAAGTCCTCTATGAATTCAATAGGTATGGTATTGTATTTAGCCACAACAACTCTCAGAGTAACAGATAGACCTTTGAGTGCGATGTTATATTTATTTGACAAGGGTTCATTGAGTTTCTTCTCAATGATTTTATCAAAGAGTATCAACTGCTCAGATCTATTGTCATTCGTAAACTTAAGATTATTACTAACTAAGAAGTCATAAACCTTTTGAGCAAGTAATTCAGTTTTCTGTTTACGTTACTTTTGAGGGTAGTTGTTTGGTTTTAGATCGAGTTTGATCTTGTTACCGTTTTGAAGTCTGTAACGTTTACCATGCAACTTGAAGTCAACATAGTACTTGCCATTTTTCCAACGGCAAACTTTAGGAAATGTGATACTCATTTTGGCACTTATTTGGCATTTTTAGAGATATGTTTTGCCAATTGCTAAAAAAAGTCAGTAATTGTAGGAGTTGAAATGAATTGAGCTGGCTAGAGCGCTTGACTGGCAGTCAGGAGATCGTGGGTTCGACTCCCATCTTTTCCACTAGTAATAGCAAGGGTTCACCAAAAGTGAGCCTTTTTAGTTTTAATATAACCATGAAAGATTCGAAGGCATTTCTTGTCAAGCTCCCGATTTTTTCAATAGCACTTTTCTTTTTAAGTTGCCTAATCGCTGCTTTAGTTTATCCAGGGTCTCAAAAGGAAATGATCGGCTATGAATCAAATTACTATTCCTTTACACACAATTTTCTTAGTGAACTAGGAAGTTTGAGGACAAATACAGACGAGACGAATCCAGCGATTGTTCAGAAAGACAATACTTCATCAATGCTGTTATTTAATGGGAGCTTGATATTGATTGGGATAACCCTAATCCTCTTTTATGTTCAGTTCAAAAAAATATTCAGGCTGATTGAAGACACACCCAAAGCTCAGTTTTTTGCTAAGCTGACAATGCCTATTGGATTATTGGCGGGTTTCTTCTATGCAGGGGTTGGATTTGTTCCTCATGATCTTCATTTTGGCACACATGTATTTTTCGCAAACTATGCTTTCTTAACCCTTTTCTTTCTATGTATATTTCATAGTATCACGGTGTATCATTCAAGGTTTTTAAGCAACAATTATGTTGTAGGCTACATATCCTTCTGTGTAGTCCTTTTTATTTATTTGAGAATTATATTTTTTGGTCCTCAGATCGGCCCTGGAATGAAATATACAGAAGCTGAGCTAATGCTCCAGGTTATCTCACAAAAGTCAATCGTGCTAACCTTTATGGCAGCAATCCTACACCAAGTAGTTGGATTTAATAAGCTACTGAAGAAAAAGACAGGAATCTAGTGAGATTCTCGGGTGTTTATTTTTCTTTGTAAATATAATATACTCATACTAAAGACAAACATCAAGCCTGCGGGTAAATACTTAATAGCTTCGTCTTCAACTTTGAAGTGCATGAAAATTGCCCCCATCATTAATGCCGACATAAGGAGGGCTGAGGGGATTATGACTTTGTCTTTAAAAAAGCCTATTAATAATCCCAAAGCAGCTAAAATTTTTAACCCTCCTATGAGATAAACCATGGCTTCATTCAATCCATAAACGGCAAATTCCTCTATCATATTTGACGCCTCACCCCCCCGGTAGATGGTCGATTTATTGAATCGGAAAAGCCAAACATTAATGACGACTAATGAGACTATAGCGGAGAGTATATGTTTTAAAACCTTCATTTTCTTGTTTTTATGCTTTCAATAAAGATAATCGAATTTAGTAACATGTAGACAAATGCGGGGCTTGACTGGATCAGACCGTCTTGAATGACAATCCGAGTAATAAATGCACCCGTCATCATTATTGTCAGAATAGCGGCGCTGTATTGTGTAAACCGGGACTTATACAAGCCCAAAAACATAACAAATCCTGCCACAGACTGAATAACGGCAATTGGAATTTGAAATTCTGAAAAACCATACCGGATAAACTCCTCATTGTAAAAAGGATCTACCAAAACCAGTATGCCGTAGATCAAATGTGAACTTCCAGAAAAAATCTGTAATACTTTATAAACCATGTTGCGAAACTAGGTCATCCAATTTGATTTTTATCTATTTTAAAGAATCATTGAGGTTTCTATTATTCAATGCCTTGGTCAGATAAGCGATATTAAGTTAAGTAAGCGCCTTAAAACTACTATTTACATTAGCGGAAGCTTCTCGTTTTCAAACAGAGTGAATTAGTTGTATATTGAGTTTTAATAAAATTATAAACCAATTAGAATGAAAATCAAAACCATTTTTAAAATCAATATTGCTTTAATTTTTCTGCAGGGGCTACCTTTGTTTATCTCTTGGTTCTCTCCTGCATTTAAGGCGATGTTATTAGGGGATTTTTTTGGGAGCAACCCTTCCAATGATGCAATTTTAATGTTTGATCAATTTGCTCTCGTTTTGGGCTTGGTGGTCATTGGAATTATTACAGCAATATATGGCTCACTGTCTTTTAATGATTTGGAAGTATTAAAAAGACTGTCATTACTATATTTTGCTCTTGCAGGATTTTTTGCACTTCCCGATTTGATTAGTGTGATAAAAAGCGAACCAACAGCCCCAATGCCGGTGATTATTTTAGGATTAATTAGCGTTGGATTGTTTTATTACGGCTCTAAAAAGGGGACGGTCTAACCCATCCGTAGTTATCTTTTTTCTTATAATTGGTACATCTTCGTTTTAGATATCCACGGTACAGCAATTCATAAAAATTGATTATTTAAGCTTTTATTTTTTGAATTAGTATATTTAAGCATTACATAACCATAAACAAACAATTATGAAAAAAGTTTTATTGGTGCTTATAGCACTCACTAGTATGGGACTCCATGCACAGGTATATCAAACCTTTACCATGCACTTTGTCCGAATTGAAGGAGATGTAGAATCTTTCGAAAAAGTAGAATCCATTTACATGCAAAAAGTAGCCCAAAATGCCGTTGACAAAGGAGATATTGCTTTTTGGGCTTTCTTAAAACTTTACACCGTAGACAATTTAGATGATGAGGAAAGATGGAATTATCTCTTTGTACAATCCAATACAGATGTATCGGCCGTTTTAAGTGAAAAGAATAACTGGTGGACAAATGCTCCGAATGTCCTAAGTGAATCTGAGCAAGAATTGGTAGCGGCCTTGAGTAAAAATTATACGATGGTTGAGGACAGCCGACACATTTTTGTGGATGAAGGAAGTATCGCCAAAGGTTTGGGCGGTGCTATTCAATTTAATTTTGCAAGACCAAAAGACCTGAATGGGTTTATTGCAGAAAATAAAACCCTATGGAAAAGCCATTTCACCAAAAACATGGACAAATTGGGTATGGTTAACTGGGGAGTCGCAAGAAAAATTGCTCCCAGAAATAAAAACACATCAACTGCGGTAACTTGGGATATGTTTAATACTTTGGAAGACTTGATGAATTATCGAGTTGGCAATCAAAACATTGTCAATCCAGCCTTAAAAAAATCAAAAATGGCCTCTTATAATCCAGAGGGCTTTGATTATGAGGTGATCTTTATTCCGATCAAATTTGCCGTCCAAAAACAATAGGAATCCGTATGACTTAATTTGTACTCTAAGGACAAATCAATTAAAATGAAAAGGTAAAAGAGCCTTAGATTAAAAATTTAAAGCTCTCCTTATTTAAAACCTACAAACCCTCCGATCAGGAGGGTTTGTTGTATTTAAGTCTCAGATAAAATAAGATCCAATTACTGTTCGAATAGTTCTGCTACACTCAGTAGTTTTTGGTGGTAAGCTTTCATTCGGAAGGAGGCGTTGGAGTCGATCAATAAGATCACTGCAATCATTGTGATGGTACTTATGCATATGGCATGCCATAGGTGTTGTTTGGCGAAAACCATCAGTAAAGCAAAACAGGCAATTAGTAAAGGAATAATCATAAAAACCACAGAGGAAAAGATTTCTTCCTTAGCCCATTCTGTGGCTATTTTGACACTTTCCATAATTTACATTTAGGTGTGAAAATACAAACTACAACGCAAGAGTCAAAGCTTATTTTATCGCTGATTGAAACACAAGACTTAAGCTAATTCTTTTGAATAATTACGTTTATTCTTAATAGAAATCCTTAATTATTTTAAAAAACAAGTGAAATTCTTTCGCACTTTCTCATTGGGCTTTATGTTGGCATAAATACTATTGTGTGTGTGCTCGACGTGGGATGTTGTATGGGAAACACGAGAGGGATTCAGACGAATAATCCTTTGGGGGATCAATTATTTAACTCCTTGATAAAAGCCGCGCGATCGAAACCTGATTTGACCGTTAACCAATCCATATTCCAGGACAAGGATGTAGGAGATTCGAGCTATACTTCCAATTAACAAGAAGTTTGCTTGTGTTCCTCATGGCGAGAGCTTTTTTGTGATTTTTTCATTCAATTAGGGGATAGCTTTAAAAAAACAGAGACTAATTTAAATAAAATAACACATATTAAAAATAATACATTTTTGTGCTAAAACACTTTAAAGAAAAAATATTATTATTAGCTTTTTGAGCTTTTTTGAATCCAAAATTGCCTATTTAGAGCTATTTTAAACCTTTTTTGATTCATTTTTAGTCTTTTTTGGAGAAAACCGAATTTTGCAAATTTTAAAAAAATATTGAAAAAAGAGCCTTCTTTTCTCTACTTTACAAGGCTATGTTTCATCTATATTTTATTGGGGTGCTTTACACCATTCTGGGGGTATTCCATTTTACCCATACCCATTTCTATCGTCCCTTGATGCCAAAATTTCTTCCGGCACATGACATTTTAATTTATGCCAGTGGCTGTGCAGAAATTATCTTGGGAATCTGTGTCCTATTTCCAGGGACGCGTAACTGGGCCCTTTGGGGGATTATTGCTATGTTGGTTGTTTTTCTGATGGTTCATGTAAATATGCTATTTCCTGAAAATCAGCTTGGAATAGCTACATGGATTCTTTGGTTGCGGATTCCCCTTCAATTCCTACTGATATACTGGGCGTATAGCAACCTTTCCCCATACGATTTGTAATACAGGATCGGTTATTGACATCAACACTGGGGGCTGCTTCGAAAACGAAAGGCCCCTGTGAGGATGATATCGATCAATTTTATACTTTTATATAACCATAAATTTATTTAGATGACACCAATCAAACATTTATTGCACATTAATACGCCCAAAGAAGCGGTATACGCCGCCTTGACCACTCCTGAAAAACTTTCTGCCTGGTACACTACCCTTGTTAAAGGGAGTTTTGAACTCGGACAGACGGTTACTTTCGAATTTATAAACCTTGGGGTCTTTCAATTCAAAATTATCGAGATGGAACCCTGTAGTCGAATCTATTTTGAATGTGTTGATTCACCCTGGGACACGCTTGGGCACCTTATGAAATACGATCTGGATGTAAATGCCGATAAAACGCGTGTTCGCTATTCTTATGAGGGATTTGCTGAAATGGATGACGCCTATGCGAATATGAACTACAGTGCTGCAAAATATTTGGAAAGCCTACGCCAGTATTGTCAAAAAGGAATTGGGGAGGCTTTCGGATCTAAAAATTATCGTTCCTAAAAGCCTAATAATATTATTGTTATATTAAAAAATTATTAAAGAATTAAAAATTGTGACTTTAATTACTTTTTAATTGCAATTAAAAAAATACATTTAACACGATTTATAACCATAAATCAGCTTTTCATAAACTGAATTTTTTTGAAGCGCCAGACTCTACATCTGGCGTTTTTTATATTTTAGTGTGAAACCATAAATCAATTTTGATGAAAAATGTACTAAATACCAACACCATTTATGTCCTTTCCATTGCCTTTCTTATTTGGGGAGTCTTTGGATTGAAAGACATTAAAAACCAAACTTTTGATGGCTTTGACACCAATCAATTTGAAGTCATCCGAATAGAAGAAGCTGGTCCGGCGGATCAAGCGGGGATGAAGATTGGAGACGTTCTCGTGAGTTCGGATGGGATTTCTATAAAAGATTATAAAGAATTGGACAAGCGGCCTAGAGCTATCATTGGACAATCGCGGACCTATCTAATTGAAAGAGCTGGGGAAGAGCAAACGATAGAACTTACCTATACTGCGTTGCCTCAAAAAAATAAAACCAATCGCTACATCCAATTTATCATAGCGCTATTATTTATCGTGCTGCCCTCGGTTGTGACTTCAAAGAGCAACAGCGACTTAAAATTATCTTTAGGATTATCGATGACCACTTTTGGATTTTTATTCCTCGATGGGCCCTATTTTGAAAATGGCCCATTTAAGGATTTCGTCGATATAATCGGTATTGCGATCATTACTTTTGCGTTGACATATCTTGCTGATTACCTTCTCAAATATGCACCACAGAGCAGCATAACTCAGAAAAAAGCCTATCGTCTAATGTTTTCTCCAATGGTCTTTATTGTGGCTGTCGTATTAATCATAACTGTGATCAAACCCGATTATTCTTCGGCCTTGAACACTGGGGTTCAAGCGCTATTTACCCTTTTCTTTTTGGGATATCTGGGAATATCCATTGTGACTCTTATCCGCAAATTTTTGCGAACAGAAGCGGCAAAGCGGAAGGAATACGGTTTGGATCTTATGTTATTAGGAGTTTGTTTTTCTTTACTCCCTTTATTTATCTTATTCACCATAAATACCATTAATCCGGGAGCTGAAATACCTGGTGATGACTATGTATTTATGGGCTTCGCTCTGATTCCTATCACCTTCTCATTGGCATTAAATCGCTATGAGCAGGCTGGTTAATTTGCCATAATAGAATGGTTTAACCCTCAGCAATGGCGCTCTAAAGTCAAGAACTGAGGGTTTTTTGCTATTCTTCAGAAGTTTTCAGGGTCGGGTATTCTATCCCCAATTGTTCTAAGTAGGAATCGTATTTCGTTTCGTCGTAATAGAATTTTTTTAAATCGGGACGAAAGGTTCGCATAATGTCTGTGTTGAGTTCAATCGGTGGGGGATCCTCTGCACTAATCATAGGACGATAGGTCGTCTCTTTTTGTTGCACTTGGGTAAAATAGGTTTGCGCTTTGGAGAGGAGTGCCTTATTCATCAAAAAATCGAGTATTGTCATAGCAACGACTTTTGCCCCTGCAGTCACCCCTTTGTGTGCAATGGGTGTTGCCATGGTGATAGCATTGGACCAGTGATGTCCTTGCAAGTCTGGGATATTGGACGGGAAACGAAGAGTGACCGTAGGGACAGTCCACGACACGTCACCAATATCATCAGAGCCTCCGCTGATGATTGTTTTGGAAGGTTTTCCTAGCGCACTCAGTTGGGTAGCCAGTCCGGTTTGGTTGGTAGAGTTTACTTCTTTTTGAACAGCAACGACCAATTGCTGATCGGCTGCTGACCATTCCGGCAAGCCTACGGCTTTGATATTTTCATACATGGTTTCAGCGATCACTTTGTTGAAATGACGTGGCCAGGCCGTACCCATCACCCGAGAATTAAATTTGGTGTCGGTCATCAATGCAGCGCCTTTGGCAATATTATTAGCATCGTTATACATCTTCATGATTCCTTCATAAGTGATATCTCGGAGGTAAAACCATATAGAAGCTTTGGAAGGGACGACATTGGGTTGGTCTCCTGCATCGGTAAATATGGAATGCGATCGTTTGAGAGGATGCAAGTGTTCCCGCTTGTAATTCCATCCAACGTTCATCAATTCAGCTGCATCTAAGGCACTGCGCCCGCGCCAAGGAGAGCCTGCCGAATGGGCTGCTTCTCCCTCGAAAGTGTACTCTACAGAGATAAGGCCTGTACCGCGGGGTTGTCCCCAGGCGACTGATAGGTTACTGCTTACATGAGTAAAAATACACATGTCAATATCATCGAAATAACCATCACGCACAAACCAGGCTTTAGAGGCGACGAGTTCTTCTGCAATACCAGGCCACAAAACTAGGGTCCCAGGAATATTTTCCCTTTTCATCAATTCTTGTACACTTAGGGCTGCAGTGATGTTGAGTGGTACTCCTGCATTGTGACCTTCCCCATGTCCGGGAGCTCCTTCCACCATTGGCTTATGGTAGGCCACTCCAGGGTATTGTGATGCTTTTGGAATACAATCCACATCGCTACCTAAGGCAATTACTGGGCCGCCTTCGCCCTGAGTCCAGCGGGCCATCCAAGCTGTGGGAATCCCAGAAACCCCATAGACAACTTCAAAGCCAGCTTCCGAAAGAATCTTGGACAGATAGGCAGAAGATTCTACTTCGTGAAAACCCAATTCAGCAAAACTGAAAATTTTGTCCACCATCACTTGACTTTGCTTGTGTCGTAGGGCTACTTTTTCGACAACTTCTTTTTTCTTTTTTCTTTTAAAAGAAGCGGAATATTGCCCTTGAAGTGGAGTCAAAATAAATAACGCCATTAAGCTACTTATAAAGGAGTTTGTTGTTTTATGCATATCAACCAATTTAAACATGTCTTGTAGGGCGGGACAAACGAATTAGGTTCATCCAGCCTACTCTTAAATATAGGAATAAAATAGACTGTTTTAACCAATGATCCAAACTCATAATAGGTTCGGGCTTAGCGGATAAATTCGTTTTAAAAAATAAAATTTATTTTCCTTATCTAGTATGAATAAAAATAAGAAATGCCCTATATTTGCAACAAATATTATTTTTATTAAATCTTAATAAAAAGATGAAACGGTTAATAACCCCTCTCTTTATCCTCTTAAACCACTTTGTTCAAGCCCAAGAAGAAGAGTTGCGAGTAACTAAAGATTCTATTCAGAAATTGGATGAAGTAATCATTAAAGCGAATACCATTCTTGGAAATAAGTTTGTTGCTCAAAACCGGACGGGAGCTTCTTATTTTTTATCGGCAGAAGAGTTAGGAGATTTTGGTTATGTAGACATCAATCGTGCTCTAAAAGCTGTTCCTGGTGTCAACTTTTATGAAGAGGATGGATTTGGATTGCGGCCCAACATTAGTTTGAGAGGAACCTCTCCACAACGAAGCTCTAAAATCACTTTAATGGAAGATGGCGTATTAATTGCTCCAGCTCCTTATAGTTCGCCAGCAGCTTATTATTTTCCTTCGGTTGCCCGTATGGAGGCCATAGAAATTTTAAAAGGAAGCAGTCAGGTTCAATACGGACCGTTCACCACCGGGGGGGTGATCAATTTGGTTTCCACAGGCATCCCTAATGAAAAATTAGCCGCTCGATTTCAAACTTCTTATGGGAGTTACAACAGCAGTCAACTATACACCAGCGTGAGTCAATCATCAAAAAATGTAGGGTATATGCTGGAATATCTATCCCTTAATTCAGATGGTTTTAAAAAACTAAATGACAGTGATAATACTGGATTTGACACTTCAGATTTGATGGGTAAAATCCGCTTCCAAACCAATCCAGATGCGAATATGCCTCAGTCTCTAGAAATAAAATATCATTTTTACGACGAGCTCTCCAACGAAACCTATTTGGGAATAACCGAACAAGATTTTAACGCGACGCCTTTTATTCGTTATGCTGCTTCTCAAGAGGATGTTATGGATGCGGAACAGAAACAATGGATGTTGACCCATACCCTGAAACTCAATGAACGGTTTAAAATAGTTACTAATGCCTACGATAATACTTTTTCAAGAAATTGGTACAAACTCAGTGGCGTTGTGGTTGGAGGGGAGAAACAGGGATTGGATGCTGTACTTTCGGACCCCCTGGTCTATTCCGACCATTTAGCTGTACTCAAGGGCACCACAGATTCGGAGGAAGATGCGTTGTTGGTTAAGGCAAACAATCGAGTCTATTCTGCTCAAGGGATGCAGACCAAAATAGACTACCATTGGTACGGAGCCTCTGGCGCTTTTCACGATTTGGAAGTAGGAGCACGCTATCACTACGATGAAGAAGATCGTTTTCAATGGGAAGACGGGTATCGTATTCAAAACGCTGACATGCTATTAACTTCAAAAGGGGCGCGTGGAGCTAAGGGAAACCGCATTGCAAGCGCTACTGCTTTTGCGGCTTACGCCTTATATAAATACAAGTATAATAATTTGACATTGACGCCTGGGATACGCTTTGAATCCGTGATCCTAAAACGTGACGAATATGGCAAAACCGATCCCAACAGAACTGGCGGAGCTTTGAGTAACCGAGAAAATAGTATCGATGTTTGGATTCCTGGACTTGGCTTCAATTATACTTTTAGCAATAAGCTGTCTCTTTTTGGTGGGATCCACAAAGGATTTTCTCCACCAGGGAGCGCTCCAGGCGAGCAAGCAGAAGCGAGCGTCAATTTTGAGCTGGGATCCCGTTTTTCCAACGGGCGTTTGAGTGGAGAAATTATTGGATACTTCAACAACTACAGCAATCTATTGGGGAGTGATTTGGCTGCTACAGGAGGAACAGGTTCGCTGGATCAATTCAACGCAGGGGCAGCACATGTTAGTGGCGCCGAACTTCTGTTGAATTACAATTGGGCGGCTGAAAATGCCGCTGTGCAGTTTCCCTTTACCCTGGCCTATACTTTGACCAATCCGATATTTCAAAGTAATTTTGGGAGTGCCGAAGATATCTGGGGGATCGTGAGTCGTGGTGATCGTATTCCCTATATTCCACAACACCAATGGACTCTAACGGGCCGGCTGGAACATCAAAAATATGAGGTAAATCTAAGCATGCGCTTCAATGGAGCCTTTGGGACGCAGGCAGGAAACGGGTCCCCTTCGGCCATTGAAGATGTCGCTTCTAACTTTATTGTAGACCTCACTGCGAAATATCATTTGAGTCCACAGCTTAGCTTGACCACACAGATGGTTAATCTACTCGACGTTACCTATTTAACGGCTCGGGTTCCGGCTGGATATCGTCCGGGTCATCCTTTTGGCGTTTACACGGGAGTTCAATTTCAACTTTAGGGTAAGGAGACTCTATTGGGATAGTATTCTTATCACAAATTGTTCGGGGGACTCTTGGTAGGCTCCCGAAAACTCTTGTCCCACCTCAAGCGCTTTAAGGCGAAGATAGTCGGCGTGTTTCACGCTGTGGAATAAAATATTAAAATCTAGATTGCCCTCCGAATTTAAAAGGGTTTCTTCATAGACAGGATTGTAAACATATAGGGGAGGATCATTGGTATCCATAAAACCGCGATAATCCAATAGCGTTCTTTTCTCTTCGGTGGCCTCTCCGTTGTAAAACTGAAGAAATAAATCGTCTAATTCCACAAATTCATTACGAAGCGCTGTTATAGAAAATTCTGGAAAAATAGTTTGCCAATCATAAAGGTCGTAGGTGCTTTGAGCGATGGTAGCCAAGACCCCAGCAATGGAAGAATTGCTGTCTGATTGAAATCCATTCCATTGTGCAATTCCAGCTCCTGCGGATACCCCAGCCAAGATTATTTTTTGTGGTGGGATGCTGAGAAGTGAAGCATTTTCCTCCGTGAATCGAATCACTTCAGATCCTTCTTCCAAAGCGGTGAATACTCCTTCTGAAAGCGGATCATCTATGAAAGTATATTCTGCATTAATCACAGCAATATTGGATGTAAGGAGTGCTATGATAAACTCTTTGGAGGGGCTTTGGTAGAGGTCTTCCTTGCTGCCAAATAAAAAGCTCCCCCCGTGAAAATAAAGCACTACACCTTTCAGATTTTCGCTTTTGGGTAGTAACAGATCTAGTTTGTTTTGAACTTTATTGCCGTAGGAGGCATCCTTGAAAAAAGTGTAATCCCCTGGGAAGGGTTTTTCCGCAACTGGGTTGCCAAAGACTTTGATTATACCACTTTCATTAGAAGGATCACTAGCTTCATTTTTGGAACATTGTCCCAAAGAAAATAAAAGGAATGTTGATAGGAGTATTTTTTTCATTGTCTTATTGATTTGGGTATCTCAAAGGTATCATATTTTTTTCCTTGTAAACACGTCTTCAAATTCCTAAGTTTAATTTATATTTCGGTCTTAACGGATTAAAAGGTTTAAAAGTCGTTCTTTATGAGGTTTAACAAAAAAAATTATCGATGGCTGTTGGCCTTTGGAGTCATCAAAAAAGGAATTCTAATTTATCTTTTTTTTAATGGAACCGCGCATAGTCAAACCATCGAATATATAAATAGTGAGACGCATTTGAGTAAAGATTACCCCTTCTCCCAAGCCACTCAAGTCAACGGAATTCTGTACTTGTCAGGGCAGATTGGGACGGATGTTCAGGGTAAACTAGTAGCCGGGGGCATTGAAGCAGAAACCCAGCAAACCCTTCGTAATATTCAAGCTTTATTAGAAAGCTTGGACTTGTCATTAGAAAACGTTTTTAAATGCACTTGCATGCTAGCAGATATTGCCGATTGGCCTGCGATGTCTAAAGCCTATAAATCTTTTTTCCCACCAAACAAACTCCCGGCACGCAGTGCTTTTGCAGGGAGTGGATTGGCTTTAGGCGCTAGGGTTGAGATAGAATGTTTAGCTACAACCCAATGAATTGATTTGAGAATCTTTATTTAAAACTCACAGCTTTCTACTTCATTCAAAGTGAGTCTGTAGGTATATGTTATGTCCTGTCTTGATTCAATTAAAATTAAATCGGTCTCATTGAGTTCTTCAATCAGAATGGGATAGCTATCTAACCAAGGCGTCTGCTCATCGTATTTAATCAATAAGCTTCTTCCAGTGGTATCGGTTTCATCAAATTTCCAAAAAGCATCTTCTATTTTTGTTATTGAGCCATCAGAACTTAAATACTTCCAATAGTAACTTCCATAAGGAGTTAAATCTAAACTAATCCGTTCAGGAATTTCACAACCTGAATTAAAACACTCCTCAAAAGTTTGGCGTATAACTTCACATTGGAAGCCTGTTTGGCTAGAGCCATCTACTGTAACAATCAGATTTCTTAAGTTCCAATTATTAAATAATGAGTTTAGTACATCGCCTTCATCTTGAGGTAAAACAAGCTCCTCTTTTTCTGCTTCGTAGTTATAACTTGAATTCAAACAATAATCATCCTCAATAGGGAAGTAATCAAATTGGGCACCTTCTGGTGTAAACACAAGGTTTTCAATCGTCGCGAATGCCTGACTATAGTCTATTAAACCACTTATATTATAATTATCTTGGAATAAATAAATAAATGGTATTTCATCTTGAACAACTATTTCTTCATAATATGTTGCATATTTCCCGGTAATGAATCCATAATTTCCATCAGCATCAACTGATTTTATAATAAAAGTATTATCATTAAACATTTCAAAATTATATATCTGGCATGTCTGATTATTATTTTTACTTTGTGTATTGTCACTAGTGTTTGATGTTGAAGACACCCTTCTAACTTTCCATTTACCTACAAACTGGATTTCAGACTGTAATTGCAATTCTAAAAATATTTCACTTTGAGAAAATGGATTTACCGAGGGAGCGTCCTTATTAAGACATCCTATAAGTATCAAAACTGTTGGTAAAAGAATATACTTTTTCATGTTATATTTTAATTATATAATTGTTTAGCTTAACATTTCTATTTAATTGGAGCTTTTTTCTTAAACGATAACGTTTAGTTTCTATTGTCCTTTTATTCTTACTTAAGATACTAGCGATCTCATTGACACCCATGTTATATTTAATTAAAATACAAAGTTCTAATTCAGATGGAGTAATGTCTGGATGAATTTCTAGTATTTTCTTTGGAAAATTTGGATACAATTCAATGATCTTTGTTTTGATACTATTTTTCATAATTAATACGTAATAAACAACCAACCTACCATAGTTTTCGATGTTTCGGGTAGATATATTTTATATAGATAAGAACCACTAGGAAGTCTACTATTATTAAATTCACCCTCCCAATCGTTTTGATAATTTGTTTTCTTAAATACTCTTTGACCATTTCTGTTATATACTTC
>MDTB01120338.1_pt1 | contig 14566 bp, 13 predicted proteins | sample 811161 | NCBI WGS metagenome assembly MDTB01 (sample SAMN05326650, study PRJNA326480) | marine metagenome | isolation source: seawater | place: Mediterranean Sea | collected 2009
ATTTAACAATTTTTTACTAATTGGCTCTTCTTCAAAAACATCAAATCCTATTTGAAAATTCTTTTTTTTTATACACTTGATTAGAGATTTATTATCAACCACTGGGCCTCTGGAGACATTTATTAGTATTTTACTTTCATTAAGCGACATCATTTGTTTTGTTCGAATTAAGTGAAAAGATGATTTATTAAGGTCTACACAAATAATAACTATATCACATTTTGAGAAAATTCCGTTTATGCTAACAATTTTAACTCCTTTATTCGAAAAAGATTTATTTTTATTTTTTTTTTTGTCATTTCCATAAATTTGAACATTAAAAGCTTTAAGATAACTTATTATTTGAGAACCTATTTTACCTAATCCAATTATACCGATGCGTTTATTTTCAATATTAATTCCTTGATATTTTTCCCATTTTCCACTTTTAACAGCTCTGTCACTTTTTGTTAATTTTCTTGATAAATTAAAAAGCATTCCAATTGCATACTGAGCCACTCCTTTAGTGAATGCTCCAGGAGTATTAAATATTTTAATATTTTTTTTTTTTGCAAAATCTGAGTCAATAGAATCAATCCCAGTTCCCCATTTTGAAATTACTTTTAGTTTTTTTGCATTATGAAGAACTTTTTTTGTTATTTCGTCGTCACTGCAAATTACCCCATCATATTTATGAATTATTGAAATTAATTCATTTTCTTTTACTGATGGATTTCTTATTATTTTATCAACTTTAATATTTTTTTTTTTAAATAATTTTTTATACTTATCATATACTAAATTCATATGATAACTCGATATTAGTACATTCATAAATTATTTTTTTTTTAAAGAGTCTATTAATTGAAGAATTCCTTGACCAAAATCTATGAATGTATCAGGTTTATATTTAACCCCTAGTTTTGGTATGTAACTGTAAGGTGTTTGTTCATAGTGGTTTTCATCTTTAATTTTTTTAAACACTATTTGTTTATACCCAAGTATTTCAGATATAGTTTTTAAAAGATCTTTCATATGAATTGGATGTTCCCCTTTAAGAATTATACTTTTATTTGCAAATTTTTTGTCAATTACATCTACACTTGATTTTGCAGCATCGTTAACATGAATATATTCCCTTATAGTATTTGGGCCACCTTCATAAATAATTTTTTTCTGCTTTAATGAATTAGAAATTATTTTTGATAATCCATTATTAGTTCCAGCCCCTGGTCCATATAATGAACCATATCTTAGTATTGTATAGTTTAATTTAAATTTTCTAAAATATTCTTCTATGTAATTTTCAGCTGCTTGTTTACTGCATCTATAAAATCCACCTTTTTTACTGTAAACATAAACAGTTGAGGCATAAATGTATCTTTTCACTTTATGTTTGTTACAAAAATTTAGCATGTTTACAGTTGCCAAAATATTTTGTTCAACACTTTTTATAGGCTGATGAACTCCATAATCTAAATCTGCAATACCAGCAAAATTATATACATAAGAACTTCCTTTTATGGCTACTTCAAGTTTTTTTGTATCTAAGATATCTCCATGAATATAAACTAAATTCTTAAAAGAAAACGATGGTTTTTTCTTATCAAAGATTTTAACTTTAAAATCTCTTTTGATCAGTTCTTTTGCAACTTCATTACCTAAGAAACCTGATCCACCAATTACAGTAACATTTTTCATATTTGTTTTGACTTAATTTTCAAAGCTTTTATACAATTTTTTATTAGATTATCAAAAAAAAATATTAATACTTTAGAAATACTAAACTTGTTTAGCTAGGAAAATATATCTAGGTTAGAACAAATTTATCATAGTGTTTGTGAAAACTTTAATGGAGGTTATAATTATATAGTTAAAGCCATTAAGACTTTTTAACTTTTAAATTTAGATAAAAATGAATTTTAAGATAAAAGCTGTTAAAGTTTAATAATTAATAAAAATATTAGTTTATTTATGAAAATAGGTAACAGAAAAGTTGGTCCCAATCATAAACCATTAATAATTGTTGAGTTAGGTATAAACCATAATGGTAGTTTAAAAAAAGCTAAAAAATTTGTAGATCAAGCTAAAAAATTTGGAGCTGAAATAATCAAACACCAAACTCATATCCCTGAAGATGAAATGTCAGTTGAGGCTAGAAATATCATCCCTTCTCATACTAAACAGAATATTTTTGATATAATTAAAAAAACTTCTTTATCTGAGAAAGATGAATTTGAATTAATGAAATACGTTAAGAAAAAAAATATGATTTTTATAAGTACACCATTTTCAAGACTGGCTGTTGACAGACTCGTGAAGTTTAAAGTTCCAGCTTTCAAAATTGGATCTGGAGAATGTAACAACTATCCATTAATAGAATATATTGCAAGACATAAAAAGCCTATAATATTAAGCACAGGTATGAACACTATTAAGAGCATTAAACCTTCTGTAAAAATATTTGAAAAGTATAAAGTTCCTTATGCATTAATGCACTGTACAAATATATATCCAACTCCTACCAATCTAATAAGATTGCAAGCTATTACAGAAATGAAAAAATTTTTCCCTAACGCGATTTTAGGTTTATCAGATCACTCCAAAACTATTTTTCCATGCCTTGGTGCTATTTCATTAGGTGCGTCGATAATTGAAAAGCATTTTGTAGATAAAAAAATAAGAAAAGGGCCAGATATTTCAGCATCCATGGATGGCAGTGAATTAAGATTATTATTGGAAGCTTCCAATGAAATTTTTTTGGCAAAAGGAAATTATAAAGGTCCAGTTAAGGAAGAAAAATCTACAATTAATTTCGCATTTGCATCATTGGTTGCTACAAAAAATATTAAAAAAGGGGAAAAAATTACAAAAAATAATATTTTTCCTAAAAGACCTGGTATTGGAGATTTTAAAGCAAATTCTTACTATAAAGTTATTGGAAAAAAGGCAAAAAACTTTATTAAAAAGAATACATTACTTAAAAATAAAGACATTATCTAAATCAATTTTAATGAAAAAAAAAATTTTTATTGTTACAGAAAGAAGAGCAGATTTTAGTAGATTTAAACCAATTATAAAACTAATCGAAAAAGAAAAAAACTTAACTTATGATTTAGTTGTAACAGGAATACATCTCAATAAAAGTTTTGGATATACTAAAACTGAAATTTTAGATGAAAAATTTAAAATTTTTGATGAATTTAAAATTTTCAGTAAAAAGTATTTTTTAAAAAACAATGGAGCATCTATGTCAGAGGCTCTTGGAAAAGCATTTATAAAATTACCTAAAATTATTGAAAAATCTAAGCCAGATATTATTTTATCGGGTTTTGATATCGCGGCCAATTTTGCTTTAACAGTCTGTGGAGCTCATATGAATATACCGGTTGCACATATTCAAGGAGGAGAGGTTTCAGGCACTATTGATGAATCTTTAAGACATGGAATGTCTAAGTTTTCAAATTTTCACTTTACAGCAACTCAAGAAACAAAAAATAGATTGATCAAAATGGGTGAGTTAAAAGAAAATATATTTGTAGTTGGTTGTCCATCAATTGATGCTTTAATACAAGAGGATGATGAGACAAGTTATAATATCAAAAGAAAATTTAATATAGATATTTCGAAAGACTATATTTTAATAATACAGCATCCGGTAACATCTGAATTGGATGAAATTAAAAATCAATTTATTGAAACAATCGAAGCCTTAAAAAATATAAGAATGCAAAAATTATTTATATTTCCTAACAACGATGCTGGGTCAAATAAAATAATAAATTTAATAAAAAAATACAAATTTAATTATTGTAAAACTTTAGCACTTAAAGAATATAAAACATTATTAAAAAATTCAAAGGCACTAGTTGGAAATTCAAGCTCAGGAATTCATGAAGCTGCAACATATAAAATTCCGGTAGTTAATATTGGGACCAGGCAAGAAGGTAGAACTAGAAGTACAAACGTAATTGATGCAAAATATACTAGAAAGAGTATATTAATTGTTTTGCGAAATGCATTATCAAAAAAATTTGAGAGTAAACTAAAAAACTTAAAAAATCCATATGGTGACGGCAATTCATCAAAAAAAATTATTAATATTTTAAAAAAAATAAATTTAAAAAATTTTAATACTCAAAAAAAAATTACATATTGATTTGTGAAAAAAATTTTATTGATTGGATCAACAGGATATATAGGTAAAAAATTAAAATTAAAATTATCTAAAAAATACATATTAATTTGCCCAACTCGGAAGCAGGGTTTTGATATTAAAAAAAAACAGCAAATTAAAAAATATTTAACTCAAGAAGTGGATTATGTTGTTAATCTTTCAGGCCAGCAAAATGTCAAAAAACGAGAAATGACCGATGTAATATATAATGGTAACAAAAATATTTTAGAAATATCAAATAAATTAAAAAAAAAATTTACTCTTATCTACATTTCCACCAGCTTAGTTTATGGGTACAGCAAAAAATACTTAAAAGAAAATTCAAAAAAAAATCCATCAAACTATTATGGAAAAATTAAATACGAAATTGAAAAAAATTACATGAAAACTAATCAAAATTATTTGATATTGAGATTGTGTAATATTTATGGAGGAAAAATGAAATCTGGAATTATTGATTTAATTATCCAGTCAATAAAGTATAAAAAAAATTTTTATTTTGATAATGAAAAGACATTTAAAAACTTTATATATATAGATGACGTTGTAAATATAATAGAGATCTTAATAAGAAAAAATGTCAAAAATAAGATATATAATATAGGGAATCAAAACCTTTCTTTCATGAACTTATTAAAAATTTTTAAAAAATTTACTAACAATCAAATTATTTTTTACAATAAAAACATTAGCTTAAAGCAAACCCTGTCACAAAAAATTGACAGTAAATTAATTAAAAATGTAATGAAAAATTATAAATTCAAGTCGATGCAAAATTATTTGAGAGATGAAATTAAAAGTTAAAAATTTTTATAAAAATAAAACCATTTTAATCACAGGTGGTACGGGCACTATTGGATCTGCTTTAGTTTTAGAGCTGCTTAAATACAATTGTAAAGTGATTAGAGTTTTTAGCAATGACGAGAATGGTTTGTTTGATCTATCTGAAAGAATAAAGATATCATCAAGAGTATTCAAAGATGATTTTAATGAATACATGTTTGAATCAAAAATAAGATTTTTCTTAGGAGATATAAGAGATTATGAGAGATGTGAGGAAGTAACAAAAGATGTTGATATAGTTATACATGCTGCAGCTATCAAACATGTAAATATTGCAGAATACAACCCAAAAGAAGCAAAAAAAACAAATGTTTTAGGTACAAAAAACGTTTTAAAAGCTTCTATAGCAAATAAAGTTTCTAAATTTTTATTAATAAGCACAGATAAAGTAGTTTCTCCGATAAATGTAATGGGAATTTCAAAGCTAGACTCTGAAAAAATAATTTTAAATGCACAACAAAATAAGGTTAAATTTAAAACAAAAATCTCCTGTGTGAGATTTGGAAATATTTTAGGTTCTAGAGGTTCAGTCGTACCAAAATTTATTAATTTAATTAAAAATGAAAAAAATATAATCGTAAATCATAAAGAAATGGCTAGATTTATGATGACTATAACTGAATGTACTAAAATGATTTTAAAATCAATATATTTAACTAAAGGTAAAGAAATTTTTATTTTAAAAAGTATGAAATGCTTTAAAATTTTAGATTTAGCAAATGAATTAATTAAATTTTTTAAAAATAAAAAATCTAAAATTGTTGTGAAGAATACTGTTAATAATGAAAAATTTTATGAGGAACTATTTAATCTTAATGAGTTAAATTATATTTTTTACCAGCATGGGTTCTATATAATTAAAAATAAAATAAATAAAAATAAAAATAAAATTATTAAAAAATTATTAACTTCAAGAGTAAGCAATTTTAATTTCTACAAACCAAAAGAAATTATTTTCTTATTAAAAAAAAATAATTTAATTTTTTAGACAAATGAAAAAAAAAATTTTAGCTATTATACTAGCTAGATCAGGATCAAAAAGAATTAAAAATAAAAATATAAAAAAATTAAAAAATAAACCTTTAATCAGATGGACAATTGATAGAGCTGTAAAATCAAAAAAATTTTGTGATATAATTGTATCAAGTGACTCACCAAAAATACTTAAAATTGCAAAATCAAATAACAAAAATATACTTGCTATAAAAAGACCAAAAAAATTATATTTAGATAATTCTAGCTCAGAGGACGCTGCATTACATGCTTTGCAATGGTATGAGAAAAAATATACAAAAATTGATTATATAGCGTTACTACAACCAACCTCTCCTTTTAGAACTTTGAAAACTATAAAAAAATGTATAAAGGAAATCTCAGATACTCAGGTGAAAGCAGTTATATCTGTTAGAAAGGCTGATATAAAAATAGATCAAAAGAAGGAAAATTTTTTTTATTTGGATAAAACAAAATTTTGTAAAAAATTACAATTTTTCAAGTCATTTAAATCAATTTATGTAATTAATGGAATTTTTTATTTATTTAAGAAAAATTTTTTTATTAAAAATTTTAGTTTTAAACCACCAATTTTTAAACCTATAATAGTAAGTTCAAGAAAAGAAAATATAGATATTGATACAAAAAAAGATTGGCAATATGCAAAAAAATTTATTTAAATAATTAAAATAAATGGATATTACAAAAAAGTATTATATTAATTTAAATGATATATTTTTTTATTTTTATATAATTGTTCTTTTTTTTCCAAAAATAGACTTAATAGGTGTGCCTGGTTTTTATCAGGGAATTAGACTTGAAGACTTAATTTTGTTTGGATATGCATTGTATCTTATTTATAATTACAATGAAAAAATAATAAGTAATCATTTAGTACAAAAATTTTTACCACTATTATATTATTTTTTTATTATATTCATTGGATCTTATATTGGAAAAGTATCTGGTTCAAAAATTGCTTATATAACATTAGTAAGAGTTTTAGAGTATTCATTATTAGTTATTTTTCTTTGTAACATTAAAATAAATAGAGACCAAATTTTAAAAATTATAAAATTTTATGTTTTAATAAATATTATTTTTGTAATTTTACAAAAATTAAATTTAATAGGTTCTTTTACGTCACTAGGTTACTTAGACGCTAATCATGAATTGAGTACGAGAGTAATGGGTCTTTCAGGAGGTTCGTGGGAATTGGGAGTCATCATGGGACTATGTTACTTTATAGTTGTAAAATTTGAAAGACCCAGTTTCAAAAAAATTATTTTCTATTTTTTTATAGTTTTGTACCTAAATTTAGAAGCACAAAGTCGAATAAATTTTATAGGTTTTATTATTGCAAATATATTTTTTTTGAAAGAATTTACAACTAGAAGAAAATTTATTGTTTTGATTTCATCATTTTTCTCTTTCTTAATTGCAGGTATAATTTTTATTGATTTTTTAGATTTTACTTCATTGCAAAGACTTATAAAAACTGATTATACCCAGTCTTTAGAAATACTTAAGAATTTTATTTTATTTCTAGAGTTACCTAACAGAGACCTATTGGATACTTCCGTTTGGTCACTATGGTATAGATTGTCATTATGGTTGAAAATAATTCCTGATTATTTTACTAACTTTTTAACTATTTTATTTGGTGCTGGAAATTATATTGTTTATTACGAGTCAGGACTCTTAAGAATAATTCTTACTACGGGCATAATAGGTTTAATTTACTCAATCTATATGTTTAGAAAAATAGAAATTTACATTTTAGTTTATTTTTTGATAACCGGATTAACACTAGATATATTTAACAGTTTCAAAATTTTTAGTTTTACTATCTTATATTATAAACTTATTTATGAAAATAATAGCTATAGACGCCACTGATATTAATAGTTTGGGTGGTTTATTACACTTAAAACAAATTGCTAAAGTTTTATCAAAAAAAAACGTTAATTTAATTTTATTTTCAAATACGTTTGTATGTAATAATTTAAAATCAAACTTAAAGATTAAGATAATTAATAAAAAAATTTTCGATAAAAACTTTTTTATACGATATTTATGGAAATTAATATTTTTAAAAAGTAAATTAAAAAAAAAAAACTGCGATATTTTAATTTCATTGAATGGAATTTATCATGGCCTTTTCAGGCCTACACTGCTTCTGCAGCAGAATGTTTTACCTTTTGAAAATCACGCTAAAAATAAATATAATTTTATATTAAAGATAAAATTTTTTTTACAAAAGAAAGCAATACTTTTTTCAATTAAATTCCACAGAAATATAGTATTTACAAGTCACGATATTAAAAACAAAATTTTAAATCATTTCAACCAAAAAACATTTTGAGGCAGAGTGTTATTTATCACGGTGTATTAAAACAAAAAAAAACAAAGAAAAAAATTATTTTTCAAAAAAAATTAAGACTTTTGTTTGTTTCTGAGTTTCAAAAATATAAAAACCATGAAAATCTGTTTAAAGCAATCCAAATAGCAAAAAACAAAAATATCTCATTAACTTGTGTGGGAAGATATCAAAAATCATATTTAAAATATTTAAAATTAAAATACAACTTAAAAAAATTGAATATAAAAATAATAAAAAATAGTTCTCATATAAAAATATTAAATATTTATAAAAATTATGATGCTTTTATTTTTCCATCTTTATGCGAGTCTTTTGGTTTACCTGTACTTGAAGCGGCAGCTAATAAAATTCCAATACTCTGTTCTAATTTAAAAATCTTTAAAGAAATTTATGGTCAGAATTGTTTTTACTTCAATCCAAATAAATCTAAATCAATTTTTAATGAGATTAATAATTTTTTATCATTAAATAAAAATCAAATTAAAAACAAAATAAACAATGCTTATAATATTTCAAAAAATTTAAGTTGGACTAAATGTGGAAACCAATATTATGATATAATTTTAAATTCAATTAAATCTTATGAAAAAAAAAATTAGAATTTTACTCATTTCTCAATTTTTTTGGCCTGAAAGTTTTCCTATAAATAATATAGTTAAACATTTTAAAGAAATAGATTTTGATATAATAACTGCTAAGCCAAATTATCCTCACGGATCTATATTTAAAAATTACAGAAAATTTGGCTTAATTAAAGAAAAGTTTTATACTCACAATCTTTATCACGTTCCTATAATTCCACGATTATCTGGAAAATCTATTTATCTATTTTTAAATTATTTAAGCTTTGTGATTTCATCAATTTTATTTGGCAGTTTATATTTAAGAAAAAAAAAATTTGATTTAGTTTTTGTTTACAATACCTCACCAATTACTCAAATTTTAGTTGGCAATTATTTTAAACTTTTTTTTAAAGCAAAATTAATTACATGGGTCCAAGATATTTGGCCAGAATCTGTTTCTGCTACCGATCATTTAAGTGAAAACTTAATATTTAAATTATTTCGAAAATATTGTCATTATTTATACAGACTTAACGATTTATTAATTTTACAATCTAAAGATTTTATTAAATATTTTAAAAAATACAAAATTTATAATAAAAGTGTATACATACCAAATTCATCCAACCTAATTAAAAAAAAAAAAATCTTTAAAAATCAATTAATTAAAAAATTTAAGTATAACTTTGTATATGCTGGAAATATTGGATTAGCTCAGGATTTTGAAAATTTTGAATTATTTTTACAGAAACTTTACAAAAAAAACCAAAATATAAAATTTCATTTAATTGGATCAGGAGTTTACAAAAATACTTTAATTAAAAAAATTAAAAAAAAAAACGTTTTAAATATTGAAATTTACCCATATATAAAAAATAAATTTTTATATAGTTATTTAAAAGAGGCAGATGTTTTATTTTTATCACTAAAAAACAATTATATATTTAATCTCACTCTGCCATCCAAGTTACAAAACTATCTTTTTTGTAGAAAACCAATTCTAGCTTGGGCAGACGGGATAACGAAACAAATTATAAATGAATCAAAATGTGGAATAGTTGTGAGATCTGGAAATGTTAATGAACTAGTAAAGGCCTCTTTAGAATTAGTCAAAAAACATAATATAAAAAAATTTAGTAAAAATTCTGGATTCTATTATAAAGAAAACTTCCATTTAAAAATTATTAAAAATAAGTTACTTCAAAGTTTTATTAATGAAATTAAATAATAATTTAAAAAAAATTATAATCTTGGGATCGACTGGTATGATGGGTTCTGTTATTTCTAATTTACTTAAAAATGACGAAAGGTTTCAAATACTGTGCTTTTACAAAAATTCAAAAAAAATAAAATTTATGAATTTAAAAAAAAATCAAAAAAAAAAATTAAACATAAAAAATTTTAATGAATTAAAAAAAACTATTAATAAATTTAATCCACATTATTTAATTAATTGCGTTGGTTTAATTAAACAATTATTTAACAATAAAAATATTAAAGATGCTCGTTATTTAAATTCTACTTTACCATTAAAACTTTCCCTAATTGCAAAAAAAAAAAAAATTTAAAGTTATTCATTTGAGTACAGACTGTGTTTTTAAAGGAAATAAGGGCAATTATTCTGAGACCCACAAAGCAGATGCAGAGGACTATTATGGAATTAGTAAATTAAAGGGAGAAATAAAATCTAAAAATGTTTTAAATATTCGAACATCAATTATTGGTCATGAAATTAATTCAAGTTATAGTCTTTTAAATTGGTTTTTAGATCAGAAAAAAGTAAAAGGGTTCAAAAATGCTTTTTTTACTGGTTTGACAACTTTAGAACTTTCAAACATCATAATAAATAAAATAATTTTAAAAAATGTCTTTCTCAATGGCCTGTATCATATTTCTGGGCCCAAAATAAGTAAATTAGATTTATTAAAAATTATTAAAAAAATATATAAAACAAAAACAATAATTAATATTGATAAAGATTTTAAAATTGATAGGTCTTTGAACTCTATAAAGTTTAGAAAAAAAGTAAATTTAAATACCAAGAAGTGGTCAATGATGATACGCGAACTAAAAAATTTTAATGAAAATATTTAACAATACAACTTATCTAATAACTGGAGGTACAGGATCTTTTGGCTCAGCTATGGTACGTGATCTATTAAAAAAAAAAAATATCAGAGAAATTAGAGTTTTTAGTAGAGATGAAAATAAACAGGAAAAATTAAGATTAGAACTAAACTCAAAAAAATTAAAATTTTTTATCGGTGATATAAGAGATTTTAATTCAATAAATAAAGCAATTGAGGGTGCTGATTATGTTTTTCATGCTGCAGCGTTAAAACAAGTACCATCTTGTGAGTTTTATCCAATGGAAGCTGTTCAAACAAATATTATGGGTACTAGAAATGTAATAGAAGCCTGTAAATACAATAAAATCAAGAAGGCGGTATTTCTGAGTACTGATAAATCTGTCTATCCGGTTAATGCAATGGGAATGACAAAAGCTTTAATGGAAAAAGTAGTACTTTCATATGCTAAAGATAAAAATGCCAACTTTTGCATTACTAGATATGGCAATGTTATGGGTTCTAGAGGTTCTGTAATACCATTGTTTATAAACCAAATTAAAAATAATCAAAAATTAACAATTACAAATTTCAAAATGAGCAGATTCTTAATGTCATTAACAGATACAGTAAACTTAGTTTATCAAGCATTAATGAATGGTAAAAATGGAGATATTTTTGTTCAAAAGTCACCTTCTGCTACAATTGAAACTGTTGTTAAATCGTTATTGAAAATTTTCAAGAAAAATAATGCTTTTAAAAATATTGGAGTAAGACACGGAGAAAGACTATATGAGATTTTAATTTCGAAAGAAGAAATGGTGAGAACAGTTAAGAAAAAAAAGTATTTTGTAATTAAACCAGATAATCAAGAACAGAACTTTGAAAAATTTTTTACAAAAGGTCAGAAAAATACTAGCAATATGAAAGAATACAATTCTTTAAATACTGAACAATTAAGTTTGAGTGAAACTGTAACTTTACTAAAAAAACAGATAAGGGATGAAGAAAATAAATTCTAAGCTAAAAATAATTACACTCTTTGGAACAAGACCTGAAATAATTAGACTTTCCAGAATAATCAATAAATTTGATTATGTTTTTCAGAATATATTAGTAAATACTAATCAAAACTTTAGTTATGAGCTTAATGAAATTTTTTTTAAAGATTTAAATATAAGAAAGCCAAACTATTCTTTTAAAAAAAGTAGTACATCCGTAATTGAAAAAGTATCAAATATGCTTAAAGAATTTGACCTAATATGTAAGAAAGAAAAACCTGATGCTTGTTTGTTGTTAGGAGATACCAACACCTCATTGTTATCATATGTTTGTAAAAGATTGAAAATACCTATATTTCACATAGAGGCAGGAAACAGAAGCTATGATTTGAGAGTGCCAGAGGAAATTAATAGAAAAATTGTTGATCATTTATCTGATGTAAACTTAACTTATAGTCAAATTTCAAAGAATAATCTTATAAAAGAAAATATTGACCCAGATAGGGTTATTTGCTTAGGAAGTCCTTTAAAAGAGGTTTTTGAATTTTATAAAAAGAAAATAACAAAATCTAAGATACTTAATATTTTAAAGGTTAAAAAATTTAGATATTTTCTTGTTTCGTTTCATAGAGAAGAAAATATTGATAATGAAGATAACTTGAATGATTTTTTTAAGCTTCTTGATTATTTAAAATTTGAGTTTAAGTTGCCAATAATTGTATCAACTCATTTTAGATTAAATAAAAAACTTCAAAATCAAACAAAAAAAAATAATTTAAAAGATATAATTTTTATGAAACCATTTTCATATACTGATTATTGCAAGCTACAAATCAACTCAAAATTAATTTTTTCTGATAGTGGTTCGTTAACTGAGGAAACATCAATAATGGATTTAAAATCAATTAATATTAGAGATTCACAGGAAAGACACGAAGGGTTTGAGGAAGGAATAGTACCTCTTACAGGACTGAATCTGAAATTAATTAAAAATGCTATTTATTATTTAATGTTAAATAAAAATAAAAAGAAACCAATAACTGATTATGAAAAAGGTATAAATATTTCATCTAAATTAGTTACAATTGTGATTAGTTTTATTGATCAAATAAATAAAAAGAGTTGGTTTAAAAAATAGTTTCTTTTGAACCTAATAACCATTAATAAATAATTGAAACATTGTTAATTTTTAAATAAGAAAATGAGTTTTTTACAATTTTATTTAATTTTTATATTGATAATTTTTAATTTGATGAATTTATTTTTAATTAAATTTTTATCAAGAAAATATTATCTATATGATCAACCAAATCACAGAAAACTACATAGTAAACCCACATCCTATCTTGGAGGTATATTATTTTTTCTAAGTAATTTTTTTTATTTATCTTATTTTAAAACATATTTATTTGAGAGCCATTTTTTAATTTATAATTTTTCTCATATATATTCACTTATTTTTATATCATCTTTGATTTTTTTTATTGGTTTGTTGGATGATAAGGTTGATTTAAATCCATTAAAAAAAACAATTATTTTTATAATTTTAATATCATCTGCTGTTTTAATTGATAGTGAATTAGTTATTTTAAAATTAAATTTTGAAATTTTAAACAAAACATTAAACTTAAAAGGATTTTCAGTTTTGTTCACAATCTTGTGCATCTATATTTTTATAATTTCTTGTAATATGTATGATGGTGCAGACTTGCAGTTAGGACTATATTTTTTTGTTATTATATTTTATTTAATTTTTAAAAGTGGTTATGTAAATATCTTTATACCTATAATTATACCATTGATAATTTTTTTATTTGTGAATTTTAAAAAATTTTGTTTCCTTGGTAACAACGGTTCTCATTTCTTAGGTTACATAATTGCTATATTTGTTATTAAATTTTATAATATTGGTATTTTACTTTATGTTGAGCAAGTGTTGATGTTAATGTTGTTACCAGGTTTAGATTTGGTGAGACTTTTTTTTAATAGATTACTTAATAATAGAAAATTTTTTGTGTCAGATTTAAATCATATTCACCACATATTAAGCAAAAATAGATCAAATTATTTAGTTCAATTAATAATTTTATTTATGAATCTCAGTCCTATTATTGTCGGGGAATTAACAGGGTCTTATTTAGCTGGAATAATTATTGGTATTTTAAGCTATTATTTTATTATATTTAAAAAAGTATTAACTTAATTTGGTTTTACTTGTCATTTGTAAAAAAATTAGAAATAAACCAGAAATTACAGCACTTAGAATCAAAAAAAAGTAATTAATTTTAGTATTTATTTGAGATATAGTAATCTCATTCTCCATTATTCTAACTCTATTAATTAGATCTAAAAATAATTCTTTTGTAAATATAATTTCTTTAACTTGTCCTTTATAAGAGGCCTTAGTTTCAATTTCAGCATCTTCAAAGTTTTCAACATAACCAAATAAATCTTGCTTAGAACTTATTAATTCTTCTATAATATCTACAACGTATAATTCATAATCATCAAATGCACCTAAGATTGATAAGTACATTACATTCTTAATCTCATCTATATTA
>MDTB01155657.1_pt1 | contig 14566 bp, 14 predicted proteins | sample 811161 | NCBI WGS metagenome assembly MDTB01 (sample SAMN05326650, study PRJNA326480) | marine metagenome | isolation source: seawater | place: Mediterranean Sea | collected 2009
AAAGTAAGTTATATAAACGATAAGTTAAGAGTAGAATTTAGATTGTGGGATGTTTTGGCAGGAAAAGAAATGATGGCCCTAGCTTTTACAACTGTACCAAATAATTGGAGAAGAGTTGGTCATATTATATCAGATAAAGTTTATGAAAGATTGACAGGTGAAAAGGGATATTTTGATACTAGAATTATTTATGTTTCTGAGAAAGGGCCTAAAACTAATAGAATTAAAAAATTAGCTATTATGGATCAAGATGGAGCAAATAATAAATTTTTGACCTTAGGAAACGAATTGGTGTTAACTCCTAGATTTAATCCTACAAGTCAAATGGTTACTTATTTATCTTATTTTAGAAATCTTCCTAGAGTATATTTGCTTGATATAGAGACGGGGATGCAAGAAGTGGTTGGTGACTTTCCAGGAATGACATTTGCACCACGTTTTTCTCCTAATGGAAAAAAAATAATAATGAGTTTTGCGAAAGATGGAAATTCTGAAATTTATACAATGGATTTAGAAAATAGAATTGTAGAAAAAATTACAAATCATCCTTCTATAGATACTTCACCATCTTATTCACCCAATGGAAAATATATTTGTTTTAACTCTGACAGAAGTGGTTACCAACAGATTTATGTAATGAAGAGTGATGGTTCAAATGTTAAAAGAATATCTTTTGGAAAAGGTATTTATGGTACACCAGTATGGTCTCCGAGAGGAGACCTAATAGCTTTTACAAAATTACATAAAGGTAAATTTTATATTGGAGTGATGAGAATTGACGGCTCAGGAGAAAGATTATTAACTGAGAATTTCTATCAAGAGGCACCCTCATGGTCCCCAAATGGAAGAGTATTAATTTTTTATAGGGAAACCAAAACAGATGAGAAGGGTGAGGGTTTTTCAGCTAAATTGTGGTCTATAGATTTAACTGGCTACAATGAACGTATGGTAAAGACCCCAACAGATGGATCGGACCCATCATGGTCATCATTATTGAGTAATTAGCACTAAATTTCTTGATTTTTGTACTTGAAACCTCTAATTAGGTGTGAAAAAGTAAGATTTAGAAACATTGATCAAGGAGCAATAATGAAATTAAACAAAATTCTAAAAAACATATCTTTAGTAGTACTAGCTTGTTTTGTTTTAAGCGCATGTGCAACTAAAAAAGTTTCGACAGGCCAGATGCAGAGTGATGTTTATACAGGAACAGACACTGTTGAGTATTTAGCTTCAGGGGTACCTGATAGAGTTTTTTTCGCAACAAACGAGTCTGTTTTAACAACAGCATCAAGAGAGACTTTAAGAAAACAAGCCGCTTGGTTAAGAAAGAACTCTGATGTAACAGTTGTATTAGAGGGTCACGCTGACGAAAGAGGAACAAGAGAATACAACTTAGCCTTAGGTGAAAGAAGAGCTAATGCAGCAAAAGATTATTTAATGACTTACGGAATATCTTCAGACAGAATTTCAGTATTAAGTTATGGTAAGGAAAGACCAGTAGATTCTGGTTCTAACCCGCTTGCCTGGTCAAAAAATAGAAGATCAGTTACAGTTAAAGCTAACTAAAAATAAATTTAAAAAGACCTCTTAATCTTGATTGTTTAAGAGGTCTTTTTTTTGCCATTATTTTAAAGATAAAGTAATAAATGCTTAGATTAAAAAGTATTATTTTGTTTAAAGTTATTTTTCTAATAAAAATACTTTTTGTTTCAGAAACGTTAGCAGACAATCACAACATATATGAAACTCTTGAGTCTATTCAAAAAGATATTAAAACTTTAGAAAAAGCAGTCTATTCTGGAGCAATAGACTTAAGTAATAACTCATCAAGTTCAATAGATACAAATGTTAACTCAGAGGACGTTCTAACAAGACATTTACTCAAATTATCTGAAATAGAAAATCAATTTCAACAACTTACAAATCGATTTGAAGAAATTAATTTTAAATTGGACAAGTTGTCTAATAGATTGTCAAAAGTTCAAGCCGACAATCAAATTAGGTTTCAAGATATTGAAAATGGAATTTTTTCTAATGACACTTCAAAAAAAACAACTAAGAGTCAAATCAATAAAGATATCAATGAAACTTTACCTGGCTCGTCTGAGCCACAAGATTTAGGATCAATATCATATAAAGATACATTAACAGAAGATGATACACAAAAGACTCAATCTGTAGAAACAACCGCATCAATTGTTACTGAAACTTTTCAAGCCGAAGATAAGATTTTACCAGATGAAGATCCAAATAAACAATATGAGTTTGCAACTAGTTTTTTAAAAGTTGGAGATTATTCTACAGCAGAAAGAGCTTTTAGAGAATTTGTATTAACAAATCCCAAGCATGAATTAGCGGGTAACGCTCAATATTGGTATGCAGAAACTTTTAGAATTAGACAACTTTATACAGATGCTGCAACTGCATACTTGGAAGGTTATCAGAATTATCCCAATGGAGAAAAAGCTCCAATTAATTTATTGAAATTAGGGGTGTCCATGGTTCGGATTGGAGAAAAAGATCAGGGCTGCAAAATGATAAATGGTGTCGAGGCACAGTACCCTGAAGCAAATCAATCAGTTATCCAAAAAGCTAAATATGAGTCTCAAAAATTTGAGTGCAATAAAAATTCCTAAAATTCTAAAAAAAAAATTTAATAATAAAAAATTTTATAATTTATATACTAAATTTGAAAAAGAATTCATTCCGAATGATAAATTTATTGTTGCGGTTTCAGGTGGTCCAGATAGTTTGGCTTTAGCGTTGTTGTCAAAAATATACTCAATTAAAAATAATATTAAAAGTGATTATTTTATTATAGATCATAAACTTAGAAAAGACTCTTCATTAGAAGCAAAAAAAGTCAAAAATATTTTAGATAAAGTAAATATTAAGGCTAACATATTAAAATGGAATGGAAAAAAACCTCTTAAAAATATTCAGTCAGAAGCTAGGAAAAAAAGATATGATTTATTATTCAAAAAATGTAAAGAATTAAAGATCAATAATATTGTGCTTGGACATCACTTTGATGACCTAATTGAGAATTTTTTTATAAGAATGACAAGAGGGAGTGGTCTTAAAGGCCTAGTGTCTTTTGAAAAAAAAAATGAAATTCAAAAAATAAATTTATTAAGGCCTTTATTGTCATTTAAAAAAAAAGATTTGATATTTATTTCAAATTATGTCCTAAATTTTTATGTTAAAGATCCGTCCAATAAAGACTTAAAGTATACTAGAATTAGGATTCGTGAATTAATTAACAAATTAGAAAAAAACGGTTTTGACAAAAATAAATTTAATTTAACAATTAATAATTTGAAAAGATCTAATGATGCTCTTCTATATTATGTAGAAAGTAATAAAAAAATAAATTCATTCTTTAATAAGAAAAAGAAAACATTAATTTTGAATGAGGAGTTCTTCAATCAACCTTATGAGGTAAGTTTTCGTTCATTATCTGATTCTATTAAATTGATAGGTGGAAAATACTATTCAGCCAGAGGGAAAAAAATTGACTTTATTCTCAAGAGAATCATAGGAAATAGTTTTAAAATGGGAACTTTAGGGGGGTGTATTATTAAAAAGCTAAATCAAAGCGTCATTTTATCAAAAGAGTACTAATTTTGACACTTGTTTAATTTATAATTATTCTTATCTTATAGTCATGAATTTAAAAAATCTCGCAATGTGGGCAATCATAGTTTTTCTGACTATAGGCCTTTATAATATGTTTAAAAATCCACAGGTGAACCCCAGAGGTGGTGAACAAATTATATTTTCGGACTTCTTAGAGTCAGTAGAAAATGGTGAAATTTTAAAAGTTGAAATTCAAGGTAATAATATTAAAGGGGTTTATTCAAATGGAAATAGTTTTTCTACATACTCCCCAAATGATCCAAACTTGATTGAAAAGCTTTCAGATAAAGGGGTTAGTATATCAGCTGCGCCAATAGATGAAAAAATGCCATCATTGTTTGGAGTTTTATTATCGTGGTTTCCAATGTTGTTGCTAATAGCAGTATGGATCTTTTTTATGAGACAAATGCAAGGTGGCAAAGGTGGAGCTATGGGATTTGGAAGATCAAAAGCAAAAATGATGAATGAACTTAAGGGAAAGGTAACGTTCAATGATGTTGCTGGAGTAGAGGAAGCAAAAGAAGAAGTAGAGGAGATTGTAGAATTTTTAAAAGATCCTAAAAAATTTAGTAGGTTAGGTGGAAAAATTCCAAGAGGTGCCTTATTAGTTGGTCCTCCTGGTACAGGAAAAACATTATTAGCAAGAGCAATTGCAGGTGAAGCAGGGGTTCCTTTTTTTACTATTTCTGGATCAGACTTTGTTGAAATGTTTGTTGGAGTAGGTGCTTCTAGAGTGAGAGATATGTTTGAGCAAGGTAAAAAAAATTCTCCTTGTATAATTTTTATTGATGAAATTGATGCTGTAGGAAGAAGTAGAGGAGCTGGATTAGGTGGTGGAAACGATGAGAGAGAACAAACCCTTAATCAGCTTTTAGTAGAAATGGATGGATTTGATACCAACGAAGGAGTAATCATAATTGCAGCAACAAATAGACCAGATGTTTTAGATCCAGCGTTATTAAGACCTGGAAGATTTGACAGGCAGGTTGTTGTTTCTAATCCAGATATTATTGGAAGAGAAAAAATTTTAAAGGTACACGTGAAAAAAATTAAAATGGCTCCGGATGTTAATTTAAGAACAATAGCAAGGGGAACACCAGGATTTTCAGGAGCTGATTTGGCAAATTTAGTAAATGAGTCTGCTTTATTGGCTGCAAGAAAGAATAAAAGAATAGTTACATTGGCTGAATTTGAAGAAGCAAAAGACAAAGTGATGATGGGAGCAGAGAGAAGATCAATGGTGATGACTGAGGATGAGAAAAAATTAACTGCTTATCATGAAGGTGGACACGCTCTAGTTTCTTTTAATATGCCAGTTTATGATCCAATTCATAAAGCCACAATTATCCCGAGAGGTAGGGCCTTGGGTATGGTCATGAATTTACCAGAAAGAGATAAACATGGACATTCGATTAAGTATTTAAAAGCAAGGTTAGCTGTGTGTTTTGGAGGTAGAGTTGCAGAAGAAGTGATATTTGGAAAAGATAATATTTCAACTGGAGCAGGAGGTGGAAGCGGGTCTGATATTAATCAAGCAACTCAACTTGCAAGAGCCATGGTAACAAAATATGGAATGAGTGAAGAGATGGGGCCAGTAGAGTACGGAGAAAATCAAGAAGAGGTATTTTTAGGTAGATCTGTCACCCAAACTCAATCAGTTTCTGAGGAAGTAGCCCAAAGAATAGATAAAGAAATTAGAAAATTAGTCGACGAGGGCTACAACAAGGCAAAAGAAATTTTGACAGAAAAAGTTGACGATCTGCATAAAATAGCAAAAGCATTAATGACATATGAAACATTGTCAGGCGAAGAGATTGAAAACATAATAAATAAGAATATTTATCCTGCTGATAAACAAGATATAAAAGCCGAAGAAGACAAAGGTTCCGCATTAACAGCAATGGGTCTGAAACCTAAAATTGTTCATTAATACTAATGCCAAGATATTACACTAGAGTGTGTAATTTCTATTATGGCGCTGTATCAAAAAATTTAATTAAAAAGAAAAAAGCATTTCCACTCAATGGAAATGATTACATTTCTTTTGATCAAATAGAAATAATTTCTAGACAATCTAAAAAGAAAATATCAATTAGCAAGATTGATAGATTGCCAAGTAATGTTAGAAAAAAAATCAAAATCGACTTAAAGCAGATTTTAAAAAAAAAAAAGATAAAAAATTTAAAATTTAATTTTACTCCTAAAATAATGGGCATTTTAAATATTACACCTGATAGTTTTTCGGATGGAGGAAAATTTAATCAAAATAGATTAGCTCAAAAACATTTAAAATATTTATTTGATTGTGGTGCAGATATTGTCGATATTGGAGGAGAGTCTACCAGGCCTGGATCAAAATCAATAAGCTCTAAAATTGAATGGAATAGAATTAAGTATATTTTAAAAAAAATTAATACAAATAAAATAATATCACTCGATACTAGGAAATCAGATATTATGGAAAAAGGAATTAAAAATGGGGTAAAATTAATCAATGATGTATCTGGAATTAATTATGATCCAAATTCAATTAGTATCTTAAAAAAGTACAAAACACCTTTTGTTTTACAACACTCTCTAGGAACACCTGATGTAATGCAAAATAATCCAAAGTACAAAAATGTACTTTTAGATATTTATGATTTCTTTGAGAAAAAAATCCAAATTTTAAGAAAATTTGGTATAAATCACAATAATATTATTTTAGATCCTGGAATAGGATTTGGAAAAAATTTGAAACATAATATTACAATTTTAAAAGATATATCCATTTACCATTCCTTGGGATTGCCTATATTACTTGGATTATCAAGAAAGAAATTTATTAAAGAATTATCAGGAAAGAATGATAGTTCATCTAGACTTGGAGGAACAATAAGTTCAACTATTTTTGCGATGAGTCAAGGTGTTCAAATATTAAGAGTTCATGATGTTAATGAAATTATTCAAAGTATTAAAGTTTTTAAAGAACTAACAAAATAATAATGAAATATTTTGGAACTGACGGTATTAGGGGAAAGGTTAATAGCACTTATATAAATGGTGATATGTTTTTTAAATTTGGATTGGCTGCTGGAAAGTATTTTACAAATTTAAAAAAAAAAAAACAAACAGCTATAATCGCTAAAGATACCAGGCTTTCAGGCTATGTTCTTGAACCAGCACTTGTTTCTGGTTTAGCTTCTGCTGGAATGCATGTTTATACTTTAGGTCCGTTACCAACAAACGGCTTAGCAATTTTAACTAAAGCTATGAATGCTAATCTTGGTATAATGATAACAGCCTCTCACAACTTATTTTATGACAACGGTTTAAAATTATTTGGTCCAGATGGACTAAAATTATCTGACACAATTCAAAAAAAAATTGAAAATCTTATTGATGCAAAGGTTCAAAATCACCTATCTAAACCAAGATTTTTAGGAAGAGTTAAAAGATTAGAGACTGGTACAGATGACTATATTAAAATTCTTAGAAAAAAAATTCCTAAAAATCTCAAATTAAAAAATTTAAAAATAGTTTTAGATTGCGCCAATGGCGCTGGTTATAAGTCTGCTCCTAAGATGATTAAATCACTTGGTGCTAATTTAATAGTTATAGGAAATAAACCAAATGGCTTTAATATAAATAAAAATTGTGGATCTACATTTCCAAAAAAACTTCAAGGATATGTTCGAAAATATAAGGCCCATTTGGGTATTGCCTTAGACGGAGATGCTGACAGGATAATAATGTGTGATGAGAAAGGAAATATTATTGATGGTGATCAAATTATAGCTGCATTAGCACTTCTTTGGAAAAAGAAAAAAATTCTTAAAGGTGGGGTTATTGGAACATTAATGTCTAACTATGGGTTAGAAAAATTTTTAAAAAACGAAAAAATTAATTTTATAAGAGCTAGTGTTGGAGATAGATATGTTAAAGAATTAATGCAAAAAAATAAATTTAATTTGGGAGGTGAGCAGTCAGGCCATATAATTTTAGGAAAATTTGCAACAACAGGTGATGGTCTTTTAGTTGCATTGGAAGTTATTCAAGCTTTGAATAAAAAAATCAAGGCAAGTAACTTCTTTAATGTATTCGAAAAAACCCCACAATTATTAAAGAACATTAAAGTTAAAGATGATGATGTATTAAAAAAAAAATCAGTAAAAAATTCGATAAAATTAGCAAGTAAACTTATAAAAGGCAAAGGAAGAATACTTGTTAGAAAATCTGGTACAGAAGCTAAAATACGAATTATGGGAGAAAGTAACAATAAGACTCTTCTCACAAAATGTGTAAATAAGATTGCATCAAAAATAAAATAAATTGAAACCAAAAACAAAAATTCTTATTATTGCAGGATCAGACTCTTCAGGAGGTGCGGGGATACAGGCTGATATAAAAACAGTCACAAGTCTTGGTTCGTACGCAATGACTGCTATTACTGCAGTTACGATTCAAAGTACTCAAGGTGTAAAATCTGTAATCCCTATACCAGCAAAAAAAATTAAAGATCAAATAATTTATACAGCCAAAGATTTAAAACCAGATGCTATTAAGATAGGAATGCTCCACTCAGTGGAAGTAGTCGAAAAAGTAATTGAGGCTCTAAAGGAACTTAAAATAAAAAAAATTATTCTGGATCCAGTAATGGTTGCAAAGGGAGGAGCTAAATTAATTGATAATAAAGCCATAAAAATTTTAAAAAAAAAATTACTAAAAAAAGTAACTTTGATAACACCAAATATTCCTGAAGCTGAAGTATTAGCTGGAATTAATATATCGAATAAAGAGGACATGATTCTTGCAGCAAATAACTTGTTAGGTTTAGGTGCTAAAAATGTTTTAATTAAAGGGGGTCACTTAAAGTCAAAAAATGTTGAGGATATTTTTTTAAATAATAAAGATTTGAAAATTTTTGTAAATTCTAGATATAATACAAAAAATACGCACGGGACTGGTTGTACTTTATCAAGTGCAATAACAACTTTTTTTTCATGTGGAAAAACCGTTAAGAAAGCTTGTGAACTTGGAATCAAATATGTAAATTCTGCCATATTAACAAACCCAAATTATGGAAAAGGACACGGTCCAATAAACCATCTTAATTCTATGACAATAAATAAGAAATTTAGGTAATGAAAAATATTGCAGTAGTCGGTTCCCAATGGGGTGATGAGGGAAAAGGTAAAATTGTGGATTGGCTTTCTGAGCAAGCTGACGTTGTAGTTAGATTTCAAGGTGGTCATAATGCTGGTCATACTTTGGTTATAGATGGGATTACTTATAAACTAAGACTTTTACCATCGGGCATAGTTAGAAAAAACAAGATTTCTATAATTGGAAACGGAGTTGTAGTAGATCCATGGGCTTTGCTTGAAGAAATTAATGAAATAAAATTAAAAAATGTATTAGTTAATCCAGAAAATCTTATACTTTCTGAGTCATCAAATTTAATTTTGCCATTCCACAAAGAAATGGATGAAATAAGGGAAGATGCTGCAGGAAAAGGAAAAATTGGAACAACTCGAAGAGGAATTGGGCCTGCATATGAAGATAAAGTAGGAAGAAGATCAATTAGAGTAATGGATTTAAGATCTGAAAAAAATTTAGACCAAAGGTTAGAAGCAGTTTTACTTCACCACAATGCGATAAGAAAAGGATTAGGAAAAAAAGTTTTTAAAAAAGATCAATTGAAAAAAGATTTATTAGAAATCGCTCCAGAGATTTTAAAATTTTCTCAGCCTGTTTGGTTAAAGATAGACCAATTTAAAAGACAAAAAAAAAAAATTTTGTTTGAAGGAGCTCAAGGTATTTTGCTAGATGTAGACCATGGTACTTATCCGTTTGTTACCTCTTCAAATACAGTCGCATCCAGTGCTGCTACAGGAACTGGTTGTGGACCAAATTCTATAAATTATGTTTTAGGAATAACAAAAGCATATACAACAAGAGTTGGGGAAGGTCCTTTCCCAACGGAATTAAAAGATGATACTGGAGATTTGCTAGGTATGAGAGGAAAAGAATTTGGAACTGTCACAAGTCGTAAAAGAAGATGTGGTTGGTTTGATGGAGTTTTAGTTCGACAAACTATAAAAATCTCTGGTATTGACGGAATTGCTTTAACAAAATTAGATGTTCTTGATGAATTAGACGAAATAAAGATGTGTGTTCAATATGACTTAGATGGACAAAAGATGGACTATTTACCCCCTGCAGTGGACGACCAATTAAAGATAAAACCAATTTATAAAAAATTTCCTGGATGGAAAACTTCTACAAAAGGAATTAAGAATTTAGATGAGCTTCCTGACAATGCGAAAAATTACATTTATGCTATTGAGGAATTTATTGAAACCAAAGTGTCTAGTATTTCCACAAGTCCAGAAAGAGATGACACTATACTAATAGAAAATCCTTTTGAAGTTTAATTTACTGGTAATAAATTCTTAGCCTTAGCAGCAAGCAACATATGTTTTTGCAGTTTTTCAAAAGCTTTATTTTCAATTTGTCTTATTCTTTCTCTGCTAATTTTGTATTTTTGACTTAATTCCTCTAAAGTACTTGGGTTATCACTTAATCTTCTTGAATTTAAAATTTCTTTTTCTCTTTCATTTAAAACTTTAATAGAGTTTTTTAACAAATCTTTTCTTTGTTCCATCTCCTCTTGTTGTGAAATTTTGAGCTCATGATCCAAGTCTTTATCTACTAGCCAATCTTGCCACTCATCACCATCTTCACCAACCTGAGCATTTAAGGAAAATTCTTTTCCAGACAATCTTCGATTCATTGAAACTACTTCTTCCTCACTAACATCAAGTTTATTTGCAATCTCATTTACTTGCTCATTTCTTAAATCACCCTCTGATCGAGGAGCTATCTGGTTTTTTATTTTTTTTAAATTAAAAAATAATTTTTTTTGAGCTGAAGTTGTTCCTATTTTAACAAGGCTCCATGACCTTAAAATATATTCTTGTATAGATGCTTTTATCCACCACATTGCATATGTTGCTAGCCTAAATCCCTTTTCAGGTTCAAATTTTTTTACTGCTTGCATAAGACCAACATTGCCCTCTGAAATCATCTCATTAACTGGCAAGCCATAACCTTTATATCCCATTGCAATTTTAGCAACTAATCTAAGATGACTGGTAACTAATTTTTCTGCAGCTTTTATATTTCCAGTGGATTTCCAGTTTTTTGCAAGCATATACTCTTCCTCTGCATCTAACATTGGAAATTTTTTTATTTGATCCAGGTATGCTGATAAACCACCCTCATTACTTAGCGTAGGTAAATTATTATTATAAGTTGTATTCATTGACAGTTTATCTAATTAATATTTTATTTTTTTCAATATTTTATTTTTCCGTGTTTCTTAGGGTTTTTAAAATTATTTCAAGTTCTTCTGGTATATTTGAGTGAAAAATCATCTTTTTGTTTTTTTTTGGATGAACAAATCCAAGTGTCTTAGCATGAAGAAACTGTCTATTAAGATTTAAAATATTTTTCTCTATTAACGGGTTTATATTCTTGATTTTTTTAAATCTTTTTTTGTATTTATCATCTCCTAAAATACTATTACCCAAATAATTCATGTGCACTCTTATTTGATGAGTCCTGCCTGTTTCTAATTCACATTCTAATAAACTTAAAGTTGGCGTACTATTGTTTTCAAAAACTTTAATTGTTTTATAATTAGTAATAGCTTTTTTCCCCTTTACTTTACTCACTTCCATCAGCTGTCTATTTTTAGAACTTCTAGTAATTAAAGTTTCAATTTTTCCCTTAGAGGGCCTAATTTTTCCCCAAATTAACAGTTGATAAACTCTTTTAATTGAATGTTTACTAAATTGAATAGAGAGATGCTCGTGAGCCTGATTATTTTTTGCAATAACAACTAATCCGGATGTATTTTTATCAATCCTATGAACTATACCTGGTCTATTTTCATCACCAATATTTGATAAAGAATTTTTATCATAGTTCATCAATGCATTTACTATTGTCTTGTCATAATTCCCAGCTCCTGGATGCATCACAATACCTGCTGGTTTATTCAAAACTAACAAATCTTTATCTTCATATATGATATTCAATTTAAACTTAAAAGGTTTAAGAGAGACCTTTTTTGGTTCTGGTATGGTTAGACTTAAAACATCACCGTTAATAATTTTTTTCGAAGGATCTAAAATAATTTTATTATTTATCTTCAATTTCTTGTCTAAAATTAAATTTTTTATTCGATTTCTACTAATTTCATTTTCTTTTTTATTAATAAAAACATCAACACGACACTTTTTATCTTCTTCTTTAACAATCAATTTTATTTTTTTTTCCATAAAATGTTATATTAATATCATATGCGCCTGTAGCTCAACTGGATAGAGCGCCTGACTTCGGATCAGGAGGTTCTGGGTTCGACTCCTAGCAGGCGCACCATTTACTCACCCATATTTATTAAAGTTCCTTTAACTCTTGCTTTTAAAAAAGAATAATAAAATAGACTAATACCGAGAACAAGATAGATAAGATTAAGTAGATAAGCTTGTTTTAAATTTTCAAAGTTTATTAATCCATTTAAAAGGATATTTCTCGTTTCATCAAAAATATAAACTAGGGGTAGTCCTTTTGCTATTATTTGAAAAAAATTAGGAAGTATTTCTAATGGATAATATATACAACCAAGTGGAGCTAATAGAAATAGAGAAGACCAAGCAATATTCTCAAAAGATGGACCAAATCTCATTAGACCTGCGCTTACAAATAGACCAAGAGTTATTCCAAAAATGTATAAACTCAGAAACAACAGTAGAAGAGGAAAACCTAATTTCAAAATTGAGACTCCAAATAAGGGCGAAGTTAAAATAATTGCAGGAACTAATCCTATTAAAGTTCTTATAAGGGCTGTAAAAATTAAAGATAAGATTATTTCTTTAAGTTTAAGAGGCGCAATAAATAAATTAGTAAAATTTCTACTCCAAATTTCCTCTAAAAAAAGCATGTTGAAGCTAATACTTGACCTAAAAAGAATATCATAAAGTATTGCGCAAGTAAGAATTACTCCTAACGTATTACTGTAATAATCACTATATATTGAAAAAAACTTTGAGATGAAACCCCAAAGAATTATTTGTATTGTTGGCCAATAAACCAAATCTAAAATTCTTGGCAAAGAACTCTTAATAAGATAAAAATGTCTTAAAAAGAGACCATACATTTTATTAAAGTTCATATTCTTTCCCTTGTAAGTTTTAAAAAAACCTCCTCCATATTTTTTCTTCCGTGTTTTTTAATTAACTCGTTGGGATTTCCTCTATCAATAATTAATCCTTTATTCATCATAAGAACAGAAGAACATAATCTTTCTACCTCAGCCATATTATGAGAGGCAAGTAAAATTGAGGTGCCATTTTCTTTTTGATAGTTTTCAATGAAATCTCTTACAAAATCTCCTGTCTCAGGGTCAAGAGATGCTGTTGGTTCATCTAAAAGCAAAACTTTTGGATCATTAATAATAGATTTTGCAAGACTAACTCTATTTTTTTGTCCTGAAGAAAGCTCTCCTGTAATTTTATTAATTATCTCACTCAGTCGGAGTTTTTCTGAGAGATATTCAATCTTCATTTTAATATCTTTTATATCGTAAAGTCTTCCATACACTTCTAAATTCTGTTTAACAGTTAATTTTTTTGGTAATTCTATATATGGTGAGATAAAATTTAAATCATTCAATAAATCAACTCTTTTACTTTCTATTTCAATTCATTGATTAATACTTTGCCATTTGATGGTTTGAGTAAACCCAAAATCATCCCTATTGTAGTAGTTTTTCCACAACCGTTTGGACCTAGAATACCCATAATTTCATTTTTATTTACCTTGAAAGATATATTTTTAACAGCCTCTTTGTTGTTATAAATTTTTGATAGTTCTATTACTTCAAGTGGAGTTTGCATTAGAACTTTGATGCCCTTATTATTCTATCATTAACAGTTTTACCCAATCCTTTATTAGGAATTTTTCCGATAGCTATAGATTTATATTTATATTTCTTAATTTTTCTTAAAGTACTATATAAATTTTTTGCAACTTCTTCCAAATCTCCTTTTTTAGAGAGAAAAAAATAATTTGATTTAGTTTTTTTTCTTTTTTTGATAAGCACATAGGCCTCATCCTTTTTAACCTTTTTAACATTAAATCTAATTGGTATGCCTGGTGAATAATGAAGACGCGACTGTCCAGGCGCTGAAATTTTTACAGGATTATTAAATATTTTTATTTGTTTATTTAATATTTTTTTAATAGCAAGGGTATCCAATCCACCTAATCTTAAAATTTTTGGTTTATTTCTAAGGTCAATTATAGTTGACTCAAGTCCTATAGATGACTTACCTCCTTCTAGAATATATTTAATTTTATTACCAAAGTCTTCTTTGACATCAGATGAACATACTGCACTAACTTTCGATGATAAGTTAGCACTAGGCGCAGCTAAGGGGAATTTTAGTTCTTTTAGTAATTTTCTTGAGATAGGGTGTTTTGGGAATCTCACTGCTAAGGTATTTTTTTTATTGGTCACAATCTTTGAAATTTTCGATTTATTTTTAAGATCTAATATGAATGTGATTGGTCCAGGACAAAAAATTTTGTAAAGTTTAAGAAAATGATCGTTGTAGTAACAATCTTTTTCTAGATCTTTATAGTTATGGTAATGCACTATAAGTGGATTATTTTTAGGTCTTTTTTTTAATTTAAATATTTTATTACTTGCTTTGTCGGAATAGGCATTACCCGCTAATCCATAAACAGTTTCAGTGGGTATAGCTACACACTCATCATTATTTAGGAGTTTTTTGGCTTTTTTAATATTTGCAAGATTAATTTTCATGTATTATTTGAGAGTATTATATGAAAGATAAAAATTTACCAAATGAAT
>MDTB01147383.1_pt1 | contig 14564 bp, 11 predicted proteins | sample 811161 | NCBI WGS metagenome assembly MDTB01 (sample SAMN05326650, study PRJNA326480) | marine metagenome | isolation source: seawater | place: Mediterranean Sea | collected 2009
TGGATCTAAACTTTTCTTCAATTTTTTCATATCCACGATCAATATGATAAACCCTGCTTATCTCTGTTTTTCCTTTTGCAATAAGACCAGCTACAATCAAAGATGCACTAGCACGAATATCTGTAGACATAACTGGAGCACCAACTAAACTTTTCACACCTCTTACAAATGCTGTATTTTTTTCAACTTTTATATTTGCTCCAAATCGATTTAACTCAGGCACATGACTAAATCTATCATGATAAACAGTATCCGTTATGATTGAAGATCCCTTAGCAGTAGCCATAAGTGCTACCCATTGAGCTTGAAGATCTGTTGCAAAACCTGGGAATACATCTGTAGTCATATCAACAGCATTTAGTTGATCAATTGGTTGTATAGTAATAGAGCTATTTGTTGTTTTTAGATGACATCCAACTTCTTTCAGCTTTGAGATCAAAGAATCCAGATGACTGGGAATTACATTATTAAGCTTTAATTCTCCTAACAATGCTCCTGCAATTAAAAAGGTTCCAGCCTCAATGCGATCAGGAATAACTTCAATATTAGCTGATTTTAAAGAAGATACTCCTTCTACTATTATTTTGGTTGTTCCAACACCTTCTATGGAAGCTCCCATTTTTATCAAAAATTGACAAAGTTGAACAATCTCAGGTTCTTTTGCAGCATTATTTATAATCGTAGTTCCTCTTGCTAAAACAGATGCCATTAGGATGTTCCCTGTTGCACCTACGGATGGATATTCAAAATTAATTTCTGCACCTTGTAATTGATCAGCTTCAGCAACAATATATCCATTTTTGAGATTTACTTTAGCCCCTAATTTTTCAAGACCTTTTAAATGATAATCAACAGGCCTAGGTCCCCATGCACACCCACCTGGCAAAGAAACTTTTACATATCCAAATTTCGCTATGAGAGGACCTAAAACATAAAATGATGCCCGCATTGTTTTTACTAAGTCATAAGGAGCCTCTGGATTGTTTACTGATCTAGTGTCAATTTTTAAATTATTATCTGAGAATGAGCATTTAGCACCAATGATTTCTAATAATCTTATCATAGTTCTAGTATCTTTTAAATTGGGGACTTTTGAGATTAAGGTTTCCCCATCCGCGATAAGTGCTGCTGTCATTATTGGCAAAACAGCATTTTTAGCACCACTTATGTTAACAGATCCTGAAAGTATCTGCTGGCCTTCAATAATAATTTTATCCATTACGTAATACCTACTTGCTCTCCATGGAATAAAGATTTGATTACTTTTGATCTTTCATTTTCATTGAGATATTGTACTTTTACAAAAGTACTTTCACCTTCTGTATCTTTTGAAATATGTAAATGGTTGTCTGCATTAAAGGCTATTTGAGATAAATGAGTGATGCAAATAACTTGTTTAGACTTAGAAAGATCTAATAAATGATTTGAAACTTTTTTTGCTGCCATTCCAGATATACCTGTATCAATTTCATCAAAAATGAGGGTTTTAACAGGATCCAAATTTTGAAATATAGTTTTTATTGCAAGCATAATCCTCGAAACCTCTCCGCCTGAAGCTACATATGAAAGCGGTTTAGCATCCTCTCCCGGATTTGTAGAAATAAAAAACTCAACACTATCAATACCTTTAGAATTACTTTTGTAAAATTTATTACCAAATTTAACAAAAGCATCTCTTTTTTCTTTTTGTTCAACTCTTATATCGAATTTTGAGTATGGCATGTTTAATTCTGACATTTTTTGCTCAATTAATTTTGATAAAATCTTAGATTTAAATTTACGTTTATCATGAATCGAAATTGCTAGTTTTGAAAACTCAACTTCTTTATCCTTAATAATATCTAAAATTGTAGTTTTTGTTTTATCAATTTTTTTTAATGAACCTATTTCACTCTGGATATTCATTCTGTAATCAATAACTGAATCAATACTTCCTCCATATTTTCTTTTAAGTAAATCATAAGCGTTGATCCGTTCACCTAAATAATTAACTTCTTCTTCATCAAATTCTAAATCTATAACTTGAGATGAAATTTCAGATGTAGCTTCTTCCAAATAGATCATTGCTTCTTTTAATAATTCAGAAATTTTTCCAAGATTAGGATCAAAATCTAGTATTGAGATTAAATCATTTGTTATATTCGTAACTTGCTGCTCAACACTGGGTTCACATTCAGTCAAAGCATACTCACTGTTTTTAAGAATTTCTTTTATTTTCTGTATATTTTTTAATTTTTTAAATTTTTTCCGATTTTCATAATCTTCATCTATGGTTGGGTTTACAACATCAATCTCATTAGCTTGAAACTCAAGTAAGTTTAAACGATCTTTTTTTTCTTTACTTGCTTTTTTCATATTTATAAGACTTGCTCTTAATTCATCAAGTTGTTGGTGAAGGCTCATTAATTTCACGATTTCTTTTTGATGCTGACAATACTGATCAAGATAATCAATATGGCTATTATTATTTAAAATCAATTGTTGATCATGCTGGCCGTGAAAATCAATTAAAGAACCAATTTCACTAGTTAATTTTGTTAATGAAATTGGAGTATCATTTCGGTAAAACTGAGACCTACCTTTTTTAGAGATTATCCTTCTAAGTTCAAAATCAGAAAACTTTGTGACAACAACAGCACGTTCTGCATTACTTCGAACAATTTGCTTATTTATTTTTGCACCGAGAGATGATTCTAAAGCCTTTAATAAAATAGATTTACCAGATCCTGTTTCTCCAGTAATTACAGTTAGACCTGGCCTAAAATCAATAGATAACTCATTGATAATTGCATAATCTTTAATATACAAAGACTTAATCATGTTAATTGATTTTTGATGATATGAATTGTGGTGATGCCTAAAATTACACCAATACCATCAGCGATGACATCATAATAGCTAGGATATCTTCCTGGAATAAACGATTGCCACATTTCATCAAAGCATCCAAATAAAATTCCAAATGTTGCTATAATAATTATAATATGTTTATGTCTATTTTTAAATGCTCTATATCCCAAAACTCCTAAAATAAAATATTCTATTATATGTAATAATTTATCCCATGTAAGAGCAAAAGCGGTTGGTACAGATTTACCAGGTATTGATGAGCCAATTAGGATTAAGATTAGATATAAGAAAAATTGTATCTTAGAGTAATTCATATTTAGAAATAACATTAGGAATGATTGTTAAAAGATCTGAAGCAATCTGCCCCCTATACCCTTTTAAGGATAATAGTTCATCGGATGACTTTCCTTGAATAAAGGCCCCTAATGTTGCGGCATCAAGACTATTTAATCCTTGAGCTAAAAAACTAGCAATAACTCCGGATAATATGTCTCCTGTCCCCGCTACTGCCAAACCAGGGTTCCCACTGATATTTACAACTGCCTCATTATTTTTCAATGTACATATTGGTATTTGTTTTATCAGTAATGTTTGATCAAATATTTTCATGGTATTTTCCATTATTCTAGGAAAATCAGAAATAATATCTTTTGCTTCGAGATTAATTAATCGAGAAAATTCACCAAAATGAGGTGTAATAATTAACGGGGTTTTTTTACTAGATAATTCATTTAAGGCACCAGCATAAGGAAAAAGTCCGTCCGCATCTAAGATTAAAGGTTTGTCGATAGATTCCACAAGTTTTTTTATTAGCGACTGGGTTGATTTGTTTCTACCTAATCCTGGACCAATTAAAACAGAATCAGCCCATTCCACCTTCTCCATAATATAATTATAATGCGAGATCTTTAAAAACCCTTCATCTTCATCAGGTAGGGAAAAGGTAATCCCCTCAATTATACTTGTTTCATAGATATGGTTTAATGAAAATGGATTTGTAGTCAATGTCAATCCAGCACCACTACGCAATGCTGCATTTGTTGATAATATTGCTGCGCCTGTCATTCCTTGAGATCCTGCAATTATTAAAACTTTCCCTGATGAATATTTATGACAATCTATATCAGGTTTCTTTAAAATTTCTTTACATTTTTCTTCTGAAAAACTTCTCCATTCTATACCACCTAATTCAACATCAGAAATTTCCGGAAATCCTATATCTTGTTCAATTATTTTCCCACAGTATTCAGGTCCTTTTCTTAATATCATTCCAAGTTTAGGATGACCAAAAGTAATTGTTCTATCTGCTTTTACAGCGGTAGAGTTGGTTTCACCTGTATCTCCATTAAGTCCGCTTGGAATGTCAATGGCTAGAATCTTTGAATTAGATTGGTTTATCCATTCAATGCATGAAAAAAATTCAGTACTCATACCCTTTCTTAATCCAGTGCCAAATAGACCATCAATAATTAAATCCGGATAACGAATATTATCCAAATCTAAACCGAATGAAATCATAACACCTTTATTTATGCACTCGAGAAAGTATTCTAGCCCTTGTCCTAAAATTTTATCTTTGGGTATTATAGAATGAACCTTTACACTATAATTATTATCCTTAAGAATGGATGCCGCTGCAAATCCATCACCCCCATTATTACCTTTACCACAAACTATTAATATTTCTGGATTTGAAATACTTTGCAATAACGATCTCGCTTGAACATAAACGCAATGTCCTGCATTTTTCATCAAAGGCGAACCAGTTTTAATATATTTTTCTAATGATATTTCATCAAGATTTTCTGCTTGTTTATTTGTCAAAAATATCATTTTTGAATGTACAGAGCTGTGGCAGTAGCATAAGAATTAATATGAGAAATAGAAACTTTACACTCACATTCTAATTCAAAATGTAAAAAAACTAATGGGATCCCCGAATCAGAGGGTAAAACCTCAATACTTTTAAAAGAAATTGTGTTTTTATATCCAGACGATTTTATAGACTTTATAATTGCTTCTTTTGCAGAAAATCTTCCAGCATAATGTATAGCTGGTATTGACTTACTATCACAGTACTTTTGTTCTAGGGTAGTAAAAACCTTGTTTTTAAACCTCTCCCCAATCCTCAATAGTAACTTATTAATTCTTTTGACTTCAGTAATATCAGTCCCGATATAAAAATTAGGCAATTCCATTAGTTTCATTAACAATTAACACCAATTGATTAATATCATTTAAATCCCAATCTGCTCCAGAATTAATTGTCCCAAAAGTATCACCATATCGAGCAAAGGCAGTCCTCATCCCAATTTTTTTCGCGCCTACTACATCTCTCTCTGGCCAATCACCAACCATAATAGTTTCTTCAGGTTCAAGTCTTAGTGTTTTTAAACATAATTGGAATGGTTTCGAAGATGGTTTTCTTTCACCACTATCATCAAATGTAATAACAACATCAAAATAATGATAAAGATTAAGATAATAGATTCTCATCCAAGCCTCACGACTAGGAGCATCGGATACAACCCCTAGTTTGACACCAAGTTTTACTAATGACATTAATGTTTTATGGACATTGGGATATGCCATTAAATTCGCTTCTCTCGCTCTTCTGTATGCTACAATGCCAGCTGCAAGGTATTTATGCTCAATATATCCTATTTGCTTGTCAATAAAAACATCAAAAACCTTTTGATTTTCCCATCCAAATTCTTCATATATGCTAACGATTTCTTTATATGCTTGATCTTCATCAAGAAGCAATCCCGCTTCTATCATCCCCTTAATTGCAGCCTTGACTGCAAATTCCTTCATTTTCATAAAGTCTAAGAGAGTATTGTCCAAGTCAAAAACAACTCCTCTTACTAAATTTTTAGACATAATAATTATTTATTTTTCGTATTTAGAAGGATTGTTTATTTCATCTATTTTTCGCTCAGCCATTTTCCGCCAGTCTCTATCTTTTCTTGCTTCTTCAAAATGTCTTTTAGCCCGAGTTTTATTTTTTTTACCCATTTCAGCTACACCTAATTCTAGCCACCCTCCTCCAAATCTTTTTTTAATATCAATGCAGGATTGAGCAGCTGCAACAGCTTTATCCCATTCCATTGTGTTGTTGTATGCAGAGGCTAAGTTGAAGAACTTATTAAAGTCTTTTTTGTCAAGTTTTGTTGCATAGCTCAAGTTTTCAATCGCCTCAGAAAACTTTTCTTGTTCTAAATATAAAATACCTAATCTCATAAATCCATCTGCATACTCCGGATCTATTTGGACGACAGTTTTTAGTTTATCTTCAGCCTCGCTAAAATTTCCAATATCCGTATATAACTTACCTAAATTTCCGTAAGCCTTGGTGTAACCAGGGTTTATCTCAATTGCCTTATTGTAGTGCGTTATAGCTTCCTGATTTTTTCCATCAGCTTCGTAGGCAGTTCCTAAGGTAAACCATGTTTTATCATGATCAGGTTTAATTCCTATTACTTTTTGCAATGACTCTATTGCTTTTTTTGACTGGCCTTGTTTTTTTTGCAAGACTCCAAGTTGAAAGTATGCAAGGTAAAAATTTGAATCAAACTCTAAGGCTTTTTCATAATACTCCTGGGCCTTAGAGACATCTCCCCTTTTATAAGATTTGTTCCCTGCATTTAAAAATTGCTTTGTTACATTGTCTAAACCTTTTCTAGCTTTTTTATGCTCAGGATAAATATCAAGAGCTTTTTTAAAATATTCAGCTGCACCTTCAATATCCTTCTGCCTAAATCGAGTTAATCCTTTATAAAACTCAGCATCTGGGAAATAAGGGTGATCTTTTGAAATTAACTCATAATTTTTGATTGCTTCTTCAAATAACCCTTGTTGAACATTACGATTTCCGTTTTGAATATTTTCTGAAATTTTTGCAATTACATTAGACCAATCCCTAAAATCTTCATCCTTCTGAACAGCCTCAATTGAATATTCATTTGCCTTTTTCAAGTCACCTTTGTGTAAACTTAATTTTGATAAGCTTTTAATAGCAGGAGCAAAGGACGGATCTAATTTTAAAGCACTATTAAATAACTCTTCTGCTGAATTTAAATTGCCAGAATTCAATTCCAAATTACCTCTATTCAAAAGTTCTTCTGGATCTTGTGAAAATAATATTCCACTTATAAAACCATAAATTAAAAAAGATTTTAAAGGCATTATTTTTCCTCTACAGTGTTTGATTATTCTAAAAATAAAAGAAGTTAAAATTGCTAATTCTACAAATAAAACCAAAAGAGAAAATATCACTTTTATTCTTTAACATCTGTATTAGCATCTAATTTTAATTCCATTTCTGTAATTTTAATGTTGATTTTTTTTGCAGTACTTTCCATCTTAATCAATTTCTGATTAATAGCTGTAATATTTTCATCTAAAAGAAGGTTTTTTTCTTCAGCCAATTTATTCTGTCGATTATATGTTAAAACTTTTTCATTCAAAATTTTCAATTCACTCTTTAAATCATTAAGAATTTGTAATATGTTATTTCTTTCTTTTTCACTTTTTTGGTCTAGGGTATCAACTTTGATTTCTATGACATTTATTTCATCTTTTATCTTTGATAATTCCTCATTAATAACATTGTATTTTGAGGTTACAAGAAGGGCTAAATCCTCTTTTTGTATTATAAGTGCGCGATTTAAATCCTTTATTAAATTAGAATTTTCTTTTACGCTATTTTCTACATCACTGAACCGGCCTTGTACTCGGATAACTTCTTGAATATTATTTGCAAGAGCTCCAGCCATCATATCAATCTGATTTTGACTATTTTCATGTTTGGAGTAAATATCTTGTATATCTTTTTTAGTGGTTGCCAAGTTTCCAGAAAATAAATACGATTTATCTATATTTACATTCAGCTTTTCATTCAATTTTTTTACAAGATTATTTAAAGTTCTTAAAGTATCACTTAATCCACCGATCTTTTGATTATGTTCTGCAATTCTGACACGGTTATTAATTAAGTCATCTTTGTTATACTCTAAATTTTGATTATGCAGTCGAGTTTTCGATTGAAGTCTTAAGAGTTCTATTTCAAATTCATTTTGAATAGCTTCAATATTTTGAAATAGATTACTTAAATCTTGAAGAGCGAAATTTAGGGAATCTTTTAAATGGTTTACTTGTCCAGTAATATATCGAACGTTACTATTTAGCTGATCAAGACGATCGGAAAAATAGGTGAGATCACCTCCCCTTGCAGAATCTTCTCTGCCAAGAACATCTGCGGGAATAATTTTTATAGTGCCTTGATCAGTTTTTAGAAAAATACGATTTTGATTCTCATTAACAATCTTACCTTGTAAGATGGATCCATCCTTCAGAAAAAATATAGTCAAATCTTGACTATAAATATTTATCGAGATACAAAAACAGAGGAATATTATTATCTTTTTTAACATTAGTTTGCAAATGGTAAACCCATTAATCTAAATGAATGCAATGATTAGATCAACTTATTGAATAAAATAAAAAGCTCCATATTGCAGAGCTTTTTACATTAGTACCGAAGGCCGGACTCGAACCGGCACGGGGATTACCCCACATGCCCCTCAAGCATGCGTGTCTACCAATTCCACCACTTCGGCAATATCTATTTCAACTATTCACCATCCAAGTCTAAAGTAGCTTCCTCATCTATAGGCATCACATCAGCTGGCATAAGACTTTCACGACCTTCAGCTGCATTTTTAACTAAAGATGAACCACTGCCATCGCTTTTACTTGTCAAGACACTAATTAAGACAGCAAGAGTGAGAAATAAAGTTGCAAGCCAGGTAGTAATTTTACTAAGAACATTACCAGCATTTTGCCCTCCAAGCATAGAACTAGCAGCATTGCCTCCAAATGTTCCTGATAAGCCTCCACCTTGACTAGCCTGCATGAGAACTACCGTTATTAATAATACGCTAACTATTGTGTGGAATACAATTAAAAATCCTGTCATGCTTTTCTCCTAATTTTTTTCAACATAGTTAATGATTGATGCAAAAGAATCTATATTCAGGCTTGCACCACCTATTAAAAATCCATCTACACCAGATATTTGGATTAAATCTTTTGTGTTTTCAGTATTTACAGATCCACCGTAAAGTATATGACAATTATTTGATTCTGGGTATAATTTTTTTAATACTGAATTGATAAAATTGTGTGCATTATATATCTGATCTTTATCTGCCGTTTCACCAGTACCTATTGCCCAAATTGGCTCATATGCAATTATACAATCATCGATCGACTCAACTCCTTCTAAACCCTCCACAAGCTGATTTTGAAGAAAATCTTCAGTCAAACCAGAGTTCCTATGTTCAATTGTTTCGCCAATGCATAAAATTGGCTTAAGGTTTTCTGATAGTATTGCTTTAATTTTTTTATTTATATTATTATTATTTTCATTAAATAATTGCCGCCTTTCTGAATGCCCTATAATAATATATTCCACATAACATTCCCTTAACATTTCAATAGATACTTCTCCAGTAAATGCACCCGAATCTTCCCAATGACAATTTTGCGCTCCCAAATAGAATGGAGGGTTAATCTTAATATCAAATAAGCCAGGATAAGCAGGGAAAAAAATAACTTTAGTATTTTGAATATCTGGAACTAATTTTTCTATATCATGAATAAATTCTTTTCCTTGGGAAGGAGTTTTATTCATTTTCCAATTTCCTGCAACAATGGGTTTTTTATTCATTTTATATCTCCAGTGATTTAATGGCAGGTAAAGAATTTCCACTAAGTAATTCTAGGGATGCCCCACCTCCAGTTGAAACATGAGTCATACGTCTATTTAATCCAAATAATTCTAAGGCAGCAACAGTATCTCCTCCCCCGACTATAACCTTCGCATCTTCTAATGCTATTTTTGAAAGAACTTTTCCTAATTCTTCAGTACCGTTAGAAAATTGTTTTCGTTCAAAAACACCCATAGGTCCATTCCACAAAATAGTTTTAGATGAGGAAAGAACAGATTCAAATAATTTTAGAGTCTCATTTCCAATATCTAATCCCATAACATTTTTTGGGATATTTTCAATTTTATAACATCCATCTATTGATTGGCTTTCAATTGATTTGGCACAAACAACATCAATCGGAAGAATTAAATTAATATTTTTCATTCTAGCTTTATTAATAATATTTAGGGCGACTGGGAGCATCGACTTTTCAAGAAGAGATCCTCCTATATTTTTACCCATTGCTTTCATGAAGGTAAAAGCCATACCTCCTCCAATAATAATATTATCTGCCTTGTGCAAAAAATTTTCAATTAGCTTAATTTTAGTTTCCACCTTTGCGCCACCAACAATTAAGGTTAAATCTCTACTAGGCTTTTCCATTAACCTTTGTAAAAAATTTAATTCTTTATTCATAAGCGAACCAATCCCGAAGTGCTTAAAAAATGACGTGACACCAACGTTAGATGCATGAGATCTATGCGCTGTACCAAAAGCATCATTTATATAAATGTGGCCATGCCGTGAAAGACTCTTTGAAAATTCTTTGTCATTTTCAACTTCTTCACTGTGGAAACGCAAATTTTCAAGAAGGTGAATTTCACCAGGCTTTAAACCTGTCGAGGTATCAATAGCATCAGAAGAAATACAATCTTCTGAGAATTTAATTGGCATCTCAAGAAGTTTTGCCAATTCTTCTCCAACAGGAATCAGACTAAAATTTTTAGAAGGAGATCCATTTGGCCTACCTAAATGTGACATAATAGTAAGCGATGCCCCACCTTCGATACAACTATTTATTGTAGGCAAAGCAGTTTTTATTCTAAAGTTATTACTTACAGAAGTCCCATCCATAGGAACATTAAAATCAACGCGTAGTAAAATGTTTTTACCTTTAATATCAAAAGCATTTAAAGTTTTTATCATAAATTTTTAAATAAATTTTAGTAGGATAAAATAAATAAAACTGAAGCAGTAGTTCAAAATATGTTCTATTGCTAATTAAAAATTACATACCTTATCTTAATTATGGTAAGATTCTTTAATGAAATTTCAATAATTTAAAATAAAATGGTAGACTTTTTTGTAAAAAATAATGTAGGCATTGATTTTCAAGACTTAATGCCACATAGGGTACATGAGATCTTACTTGTGGCCAGTCCATATGATGCGTTTATCCTAGAGGAAGACGGTCATCTAACAGAACAAATACTTACTGAATACATAGGTATGAATTTCACCTATGCGCCAAGAGTAAATAGAGTCTCTACTGGACTGGAAGCAATGAAGCTAATGCGCGAAAAAAAATTTGACTTAGTAATTGTTATGTTACGAATTGAAGATCAAGATCCAATATCACTAGGAAAAGCAATTAAAGGTAATTACCCAAAAAAGCCAGTTGTACTTTTGGCCTTTGATGAAACAGAACTTAAACAATTACCAAGTGTAATATCTGCAAAATCAATTAACAGGACATTTATATGGTCAGGAGATGCTAGTGTTTTCCCTGCAATAATAAAATATATTGAAGATCGAAAAAATGCAAAACACGATATATTAGATAGAGATGTAAGATGCATACTGGTAGTAGAAGATTCTCCTAGAATGTATTCAATTTTACTTCCTTTGCTCTACAAAGAAATCATGTATCAGACAAAAAATTTGATAAATCGAAGACTAAGCCAATCAAAAAAATTATTACTTTTAAGAGCAAGGCCAAAAGTACTGCTTACCCAAAATTATGAAACTGCAAAATTATTTTTTAATAGATACAGAAATAATATTCTTGGTATCATTTCCGATGTTGAATTTTTAAAAAATAAAAAAAAGACAAAAGATGCTGGTTTTGAATTTGTTAAATGGGTTAGAAAGATTGACCATTCAATTCCTATCCTACTCCAATCAAGGCAAGAAAAAAATCGAGAAACTGCACAAGAAATTGGTACTGATTTTCTGCACAAAGAATCACCAACGTTCTTGAAAAGTTTGCGAGATTTCATGAATTATAATTTTGGATTTGGAGACTTCCTTTTTAGATTGCCAGATAACATACAAGTTCAAAAAGCAACAACCATTAATGAATTTATTAAAGGCATAGAAAACATTCCTGAGAATTCAATACTTCATCATGCTAAAAGCCACCATTTTTCCAATTGGCTAGCAGTTAGAGCAGAATTCAATCTAGCTTCAATGATTAGATCTATATCAGTGGATGATTTTGATAACGGAGAATCAATACGTAGTTATATTCTTGAGCATCTTAAGGATAGTAAAAAAGAAAATAAAAGTACTATTATTAATTATAGCTCATCAAGATTTAATAGTGCTGAGTCTGATTTCTTTAGACTCTCTAGCGGATCCTTAGGAGGAAAAGCAAGAGGACTTGGTTTTGCTAGGTCTATGATAGATTATTCTAAAATTAAAAATAAATTTTCTAATTTCAAGATTCGCGTCCCCAAGTCTGCAGTTATTGGCACAGATGAATTTGATCGTTTCATGAAAGACAATGAATTGTGGGACATTTCTCTCAGCAATATTTCAGATACAAAACTACTTAATTATTTTTTAAAATCTCGAATTTCGATTGATCTCATCTTAAAACTAGAGTCTTTTGTAAAAGAAAACAAATTTCCAATTGCCGTAAGATCATCTAGCTTACTTGAGGATTCTCAATATCAGCCTCTTGCTGGAACATATGAGACTATCATGCTATCCAATAATTCAAAATCAGATAAAACTAGATTGCATAAATTAATTGAAGCTGTAAAAAGAATATATGCTTCTACATTTAAGGGAGAAGCGAGAACATTATTAAAGAATACAGCACATAGAATTGAAGAAGAAAAAATGGCAATTCTTATTCAAGAAGTTGTTGGCGTTAAATATAAGAGTAATCGATTTTACCCTACATTCAGTGGAGTTTTACAAAGTATAAATTACTATCCTGTTTCATATATGAAGAGAAATGAGGGAGTAGCTTATTTAGCGCTCGGCTTTGGTAGAACTATTGCAGATGGTGAGAAGTGTTTAAGAATATCGCCTAAATATCCCAAAATAATTCCCCAATTTTTTTCTTTGAGGGCAACTATTCAAAATAGTCAAAATGAATTCTATGCAATGAACCTTAATCATCAAAATCAAAAAAATTACCAATCAAATAAATACCAACTTGAAGATGCGGAAATTGATGGAGCGCTTAAATGGGTTGGTAGTTCTATTTCAAAAGAAGACGGTACCATTAAAGATTCTTTATACAAAACTGGGACAAGAATCGTTTCATTTGCTCCAATCTTAAAATGGGGAAATATTCCTTTTGATAAACTTGCTCTAGAAATTTTATCCATTGGTAAAAAAGCCTTAGGATGTCCTGTAGAAATTGAATTCGCTGTAAATATAAAGAAAGAATCATTACCCGAGTTTTATTTATTACAAATAAAACCTATGGTGTTAGCAGGATTACACAGATCAAATAGAATTAAGACTTTTAATAAAAATTCTATACTATGTAAAAGTTCTGTTTCTTTGGGTGATGGTAGTATTAGCACTATAAAAGATTTAATCATTGTCCGCCCAAACACTTTTGACATAAGTAAATCTAAAGAGATTGCAGATGAGTTATCAAAGTTTAATACTCATTTTACTAAAGGTCGACAATATATACTTTGTGGACCAGGAAGATGGGGATCAACTGATCCATGGCTAGGTATACCAGTACAGTGGAAATCTATATCTAACTCTAAAGTTATTATAGAGATGGGTCTAAAAGAGTTACCAATTGATCCCTCATTTGGTAGTCACTTTTTTCAAAATATCACAAGCCTACATATTTCTTATTTTACAATTGATTATAAACGAAGAGATGATATTCTTAATCTTGATTTTTTAAAAAATTTCAAAACGAAAAATTCTGGAAAATATATCGACTGGTATAGTTTTATAAGCCCTTTTAATATCGTAGTGGATGGTTCAAATGGTATGGGTATTATAGAAAAACCAAATACTTCTACAACAAAAGAAGTAATGGACGAAGAAGAATCTAGCGGAATCTGATTTTAACTTATCCTTAAACCACACCCTGGTCGAGCATTGCATCAGCAACTTTAATAAACCCTGCAATATTTGCTCCTCTTACATAATTTATTATTCCATTATCATTACCATGTTCTACACATGATTCATGAATATCTTTCATAATTTGATGCAACTTCTGATCTACTTCTTCTCTAGTCCAATTAATGCGCATGCTATTTTGGCTCATTTCAAGACCGCTTGTAGCCACTCCTCCTGCATTTGCAGCTTTACCTGGACCGAAGAGAACATTATTACCTAAGAACACATTAATTGCTTCTGAATCCGATGGCATATTGGCTCCTTCCGATATCACTTTACAACCATTTTGAACAAGAGATTTTGCATCTTCGGAATTGATTTCATTTTGTGTAGCACAAGGAAGAGCAATATCGCAAGGAATGCTCCAAGGATTTTTACCATCTAAATAATTAACATTGAATTCTTTAGAATATTCTTTGACTCGACCTCGCTTGTTATTTTTTAGATCCATTACCCACTCTAACTTATCTTGTGTGAATCCATCTTTATCATGTATTGTTCCAGAAGAATCTGATAGTGAAATTACTTTACCGCCGAGTTGCATCACCTTCTCAGCTGCATATTGCGCAACATTTCCAGATCCAGAAATAACTACACTTTTACCTTCAA
>MDTB01073354.1_pt1 | contig 14561 bp, 15 predicted proteins | sample 811161 | NCBI WGS metagenome assembly MDTB01 (sample SAMN05326650, study PRJNA326480) | marine metagenome | isolation source: seawater | place: Mediterranean Sea | collected 2009
ATACCAGTAGTACCATTACTTAAATCAATCTGATTACCTCTAAGTGTATCAGCATAGTATACATACCTCCACTTCTTAGAATCTTGACCTAAGTCAAAGGAGTTAGCAACACCTGGAGTAATGTTTGAGTTAACGTTGGCATCAAGAACAACTGCGTTCTCTGTACCAACACCAGTGTTTACAGTACCACCTTGGAAGGTTACAGTACCAGCAAAGGTAGATACACCAACAGTCTGTACGTTACCTTGAACATGAAGGTCATCACTAATTTCTAACTTAGATAATGATGTGTCACCAATAACTTTAAGTCCATAAGCACCTGGATCAGTAATACCAATACCAAGACCTTCTTTAACGTAAGCATTGGTTGTAGTTAATGTAGATCCAATACCAACAGAACCATAGAAGTGTTGATAGTCTACATAGTATCCACTAAGAACAAAGTTTACAGCACCAGTCTTCCTTCTTAACCCACTTGTATGTGCGGATACAAATGTATGATCAGTTACGTTAGTCGATGGAATCTTAGGAGAATTATTAGCATCAGCACCAGGTGTCTTATCCAACACCTGAATATCAAACGTGTTAGTTGTAACATTATAAATGGGAACCCAACTATTGTAGATTGGGTCAGTTGATCTTGGATAATAATGCTTTGTAAGATGATTATCCTTAGCACATGTTAATATAATAGACTCACCTTTAAGGTATACCTTATCAGTATCAACAAATTTATGAGCGTTTAATTGAACGGTCATAAATCCTGTATTAGGATTATAATCTATACCCTGTATAGTATGCTCAGTCTCACGAATATTATCAGCACGAACATACATCTGATCACCAGGTTTTGCTGATATATCAGACCTAACATGGGTTGAGTTACGCTCTACCTCATAATTATATTCTAGATAGTCAGTCGCAGTTGTACCAAGACCTACACGAACTTTACTATCACCAGAAGACTTATTACAAACAAATAAATTACCCCTAAAACTCTTACCTACTGGGAATTCAAATAGTAAATCAGCTCCATTGTCTGCAGTTGAAAATCCTTGTGCTAGGAATCCTGCACCACCTATATTAGGACTCTCTTCTCCAATAAATGTAAACGCAGAACTTGTATCAGTAGATCTGATGATTACACTATCTCCATCAGCAAAATAAAGAGGATCGGATTCAAAATATTCTCCAACTCCTATCTCCTGATCAAATGTTACATATCCATTCGCTTTAAAAGAATCTAATCCACCTGCAGTGGCAAGTCCAACCCTAACATAAATCGTCTTAGGGGTTTGGTTTGTGACATATACTTTACCTTGTGTCAACGTATCCGCTGGAGCAGTATATAGTAATTGATTTAACTTAGCCGTCTCTGGCTTAACATTTGCTAATTTTCCAAATGACATCGGCTATATCCTATCGTATAGTTTGCAGTAAAACTATTTATCTGTTAAAATATTGTCAAAAAGAGCAATGAGAATTATACTTACAGGTTCAAAAGGATTCATCGGTAAGAATATACATGACCGATTGAAAATATATGGAGAAGAAGTAGTAGAAGTAAACTATGAGGATTGTTTAGACTTCCGTGACACCTTTGATGAATGGGATACCATAGATATGATACTACACCAAGGTGCAATATCATCTACAACATGCACAGACCTCAATAAACTACACAAATATAATATTGACTACTCTGTATGGTTATTTGAACAGGCAATCAAGCATCAAATACCAGTTAAATATGCATCATCAGCATCAGTATATGGTGGTGCTGCTGGATCACACACTGGATTTAATTGGACAATCAATCCACTAAACTTTTATGCACTATCAAAACTAACCGTTGATTACTGGGTTCAGGATCATATGGATGAGTTTATATCTGTCCAAGGATTCAGATACCACAATGTATATGGTAGAGGTGAAGATAATAAAGGTAATCAAGCAAGTCCAGTACATACATTCAGCAAACAGGCAAGAGAAACTGGAGTGATAAAAGTATTTGAAGGGTCTGATAGATTCCTAAGAGACTTTGTTTGTGTAGATGATGTGGTAGAAGTTGTTCTAAACAATGATAAAGGATCAGGTATCTATGATTTAGGTACAAGTCAACCAATGAGTTTCCAACAAGTAGCTGAATTGATTGCTATAAAATTCAATGCAAAGATAGAAACTATACCATTCCCTCCTCATCTAGAAGAGAAATATCAAAAATATACTAACGCTATAGAAGAATTTAAATTCTATAAGTTTAAAACACTTGAAGATTATTTACTAATCTAATCACCTACCATTATTCTATAACTATCCGTATCAAAATGCTGTGTGGAGAACTCAAACAATTCAGAGTGCTCCATAGCAATCATCTGGTGTCTTAGTCCACGAAATATATGAAAAGTATCTCCAGGTTCTAGTATCTTAGTCTCTGCCTTAGATAAATCATCAGTCTTACCATAAAATAAAAGAATCCTACCAGACTGTAAATAAAAAGTCTCATCTTTTAATTTATGATAGTGCCAAGAGCATCTCTTACCACCTTCAAAGAATAATAATTTACCACAGTACTCTTCAGTGTTGACAATCCATTTCTCATGTCCCCACCCTTTGTTTACTATTTTAATTGGTTGATCTGTATTCATTAGTTACCAACAAGTCCCACCTGATTTAGTAGGAGTATCTTTAAAAAACACATGGTCAGGAGAAGCTTTATCATCTATAAAGATATCTGCATGTGGTTTGCCCATATGTAATTCATGATATTTAGCACCCCACATCTTTAATTGTGCTTGAGTAAGAGGTCTTAACAAGTCATCTGCTACTGCTGCTGCCTCTGCAAGAGGTTTATCTTTATTCCTACCCATTGCACGAGCAGTAAAGTATATGATGTAATGTCCATCATCATATAATTTATTGACCACTTCTATCCTATCCTTCTTAGGAGTAGCATTTTCATACTGACAAGTACCACACCCCTCACCAGGTGTGCAGATAGTTCCGTCAATATCTATACAATATCTCATAGTGTTGCAATGTCCTCAGCAGTTAAAGTATAACATCCATAGTTCTGTACCGCAATAGCAGATGCTTTATTAGCTATCTTAATTGATGCTTCCATGTCATGTTCTTTTAAAAATTCAGCACACAATGCAGCAAGGAATGTATCACCAGCACCTACCACATCAAATACATTTACATTCTCACTAGGATATAGTTTATCCATATACCATGCACCCTGACCTCCTGCAGTTGTAATTAAATTTTGTGGAGAAGGTTGAACCCTTAAAGTAGATGCTTCTCTTTGATTAATCTTAAATATAACATTCTGACAAGAGAATAAATCCTTCTTCTTAGTATCTATAAAGACTGGACCTGGAAAGTTCTGACAAAAAGTTATAAGATCTTCTATCTTAACAAACCCTTTATTATAATCAGATATAACTATGGCATCAAACTGTTCCATCAAGAATGCCATCTTAACTTCAGCAGGTTTTATTGGATCAACATGATCATTCTCATCAATCCTAACTAACTGTTGCTTACTAGAACTATGAACTACTCTCTTCTTTTTTATTAACTTCTTATTAGTAATGTGAGTTACATGAACTCCAAATGATTGTAGATTCCTCTTAACATTCTCAGACATACCAAGAGCAGTAATAGTCTCCTCATGTAATAATACAGGGACTGGTGCTTCTGGACTTACTCTATCTACACTACCAAAGATATAACTATCTTCACATGTCTCTCCTATCAATAATACTTTGTACTGTTTTTGTTGTTGCATAATCACCAACCCTATCAAAGAATACTAACTTAGCAGCAGACATAGACCCTATCACAGACTTATGCTTCCAATCAGAACCAACAACCATGACATGAGGTTTTATAAACTCAACCATTGCTGCTAACTGTGAATCATTATCAAAAACTGCAACTCTATGTACTGATTTTAAATTCTCAAGAAAGAATTTCCTATCTTCCACATTATATATGGGACGAGAAGCACCCTTCATTTCGGATACCCGTCTATCACTATCAATCCCAACGTATACTCTGTCACCTAATGACCTAGCATAATTTATCAATTCAATATGACCACGATGAAGTAAATCAAATGTTCCATTAACAAATACTTTAGTGGATGGATGATAAAATTGTCTGCCTATGCTCATGGTTGGTAAGTTAGTTTAATGTTTCCTGCTATGGTTGTGCCTTTAGAACCATGCAAAACACTATGCATAATAAAGGAGGGGAAAATTATTATACTACCAGACTCTAACTGTGGTTTATAATCCAAAGGAAAATCTGGTAGTCCAGTATGAAAAATTTGGTTCTGAATATCCTTAAAGGAAGGATTGTGTAACACAGTCTTAGAGACTGGTACTGATTCATATATTATAAAACTCCACTGACAATGTGGATGTATGTGAAGTTCTTGATAATCGGTCTCAGTATATACGTTCCTCCATAAACTGTCAATCCTAGCATCCTTATATGAACACTCAATAGTTTGGATATTTTTAATAACAACCTCTGTTATATGTTCCCATGTTTCAGTAGGTACATCAGTGTCAGATCCAAAACTACTATGGACTCCACTATCCCATGTAGGTTCGTAGACACCATTCTCTATATGAATTTTATTTAGATCAACCTTATCTTCAAAGATAGGTATAGCAAATAGATCTCTTCTCATTGGAAAGTATAACAATCATTATCAAATATAGGAATAGGTTTAACAATTAGATCATCCATAGTCATACCATTTAACTTCACTATATTCAATGGAGTCTGAGATTTAAAATGATTATATTGGTCTAAACTTCTACGAGCAAAGAGTGGATCAGGAGAATTCTTTGGAGTAAAATCATAACCCAGTTGTATCATCCAGTATATCCAATTAGATCCACCAAACATTCCTGGTTTACCATTAATAATTGATGGAATATTACTCTTCATATTATCAATGTAAATATTAAGTTGATCGGATCTCTGATATGTCTCCCGAACAAATTCCCAGAATGGTGATTGCCTTGTACTGAGATCATAATGCATTGATACAAAATCAATACCTGTCTCAAACAAATGAATCATATATGTATTGAAGGAATTAATATCAAACTGATTATAAAATCTACCCCTTACATATGATGAAAGTTGATTTGCACCTTCAATAATTAAAGCTATACCTGTACTCTCAAGTGGTTCAACAAAACCAGCAGACAATCCAACAGATACTACATTCTTCTCCCACTGATTCCTATCATAATAAGGACTCCAATCTATTACTCTCAAGTCATCTGGTTTTATTCTATCACCCCAATAATTACACAACTCTTCTTTAGCTTGGTCTATATCAGTTATACTCCTATTGAATACAAGTCCCGATCCAATTCTTGATTGTAATGATGTGTCCCATAACCAACCACTATCTACAACCTTACATATAGTATACGGTTTTAATTCTGTATCTCTATCAGCATAAGGTACATGACCAGCAACAGCAGTATCAACAAACAAACGTCCCTTTAGATCTACTCTATCTCTCTCAATCTTAAGGATACTCTTTAACCCTGTACAATCTACATAGAGATCTGCTTCTACATAAGTATTATCTTCAAGTATTAAACGTTCTACTTCACCCTCAGTGTTATGTTTAACTTCAACTACTTCTTTTTGAAGATGAATAAGTCTTGTGTTCTGCTTTAACTTTCTCTCAAGAAACTTAACTAATTTAGTAGCATCAATATGCCATGAGTATGCTTGCTGATTCTCAAGGTCAACTTCATTCCTTAGTGCAGAGTCATACAGTGGAAGATAGTTTCTAACATCTTCACCAGTATGTGATAAGGCATCACATAAAGGTACATCATGAGATGCTAAGGGAAAATAAAATGGATGCCATACTTGATCAACTTTACCATTACCCCATCCTGGAAATAAAATAGATGCTTTAGGAACTGCATCTGTCTCAGGAACCCATTCATTCTGATCAAATCCACAATGAACATTCATAAAGGTATCAAACCCTAGTAATGTTGCTTCACCTACAGCAACAGGTGTTGATACTTCCTTATCAATTAATACAATCTCTACATTAGCACACTTCTTTTCTAGTAGAGTAGCAGTTATCCATCCTGCTGTACCACCACCAACAATAACTACTCTATTAATCATTTTTTAGAAGGCAAAGGATTTTTACGCATTGTTTTATATACTAAAGATGCTCTCAATCCATGATAGTAATCACCATTAGGAGGTGCTCCTCTATGAGGAATGCACCCTTTAAAGAAGCATATTCTTCCTGGTTTGGGAAGTATCTCTACATCCTCTCCATTAAATTCAACTATTGTTGGACCACCCCACTGTTCATCCCATCTTTTATTAACATAATAGATCCAACTAAGTCCATTATCACAACTACAATCTTGATGTATAACAGTGTCATGTATATACTGCTGACCATTAACTAATATCTCACCTAACTCTAACTCAAATGGTATAGTTGCTGTTACTGCATTGTATATCATTCCATAAGCACTGTCTTGTGCAGACTCAGACATTGGTGGATAGATTGATTGTTTAAAACATGGTACTTCTAAACTAAGATCTGCACCTTTATCATAATCAAAGTCAGCAGTACCATCTGCATTCTCTTTATGACCACTACACAATCCATACTGCCATCCAAAACCATGTAGTATAGTTTTATCTAAATGATAAACAAACCACCACGGAAATAAATTATCAATAACAAAGATCTCATCCTGTGCAAGATCATACTGAGAAAAATTTAATTGTTCTTTACTGCAATCAATATGTATCATTGATTCTTAACCTCTATTAATAGATCATACTCAGGAAGATACAGATACTCAATATCACTATTAGCAAGAGTCCGTAACGCATCATCGAGTGTTTCAACCAGAGGTTCTCCACCCAAATTAAAGGAAGTATTAAAGATGATAGGGCAACCAGTCTGTTCAAAGAATTCCTTGATGAGTCCATAGTAATGTGCGTTAACGTCTTCAGTTACAGTTTGTATACGACAAGTACCATCAACATGAATGATAGAAGGTATCTTCTCTTCAATTCCTGGTTGACACTTCACAGCATACATCATAAATGGAGTGTCATCCATACCACGAAGATCAAACCACTCATGTACATGTTCTTTTAAAATAGAACCTGCAAATGGTCTGAAGTATTCACGATGCTTTACACTATTAACAAAATCCTTACCGTCTTTATCACGAGGATCATATAGGATAGAACGATTACCAAGTGCTCTTGGACCTGCTTCAGATGATCCTTGGAACATTGCAACTATATTCTTATTAGTAATGAGTTTAATTACATCACTATAAGATGCATTAGTTACATCAATAGCACCCCATCTTTGACAGGACTCAGAGATATCTTCAGTTGTATAGTTATATGTAGGACCAGTATATAAATTTGTGATCTTATCCTTAACTACACTGTCTTCATTTACTTGGTGATGAACATATAATGCTGCTCCAAGAGCAGTACCAGCATCATTACTTACTGGTTCAACAAACAAATTAATACCTTCATCCTTTAACTGTTCAAGATACCAATAGTTTGCAACACAATTTAATCCATACCCACCAGACAATACTACATTCCTATTACCACTCATATCAACTGCCTTTCTTATCAAATCAAGAACCATCTGTTGTGATTCTGTTTGAATAGCATAGGCAACATCTCTACGGTTCTGAAGTTGAGTTAAGTCTTCAGTATCTGGAGGTGTCCTAAGATATTCAAACCTACCTTCATTAACTACAGCACCGTTTGGATATGTAGGAACTATTACATTACGATCACTTGTCTTCCATGCTCCCCCGCCACCATCAGTATAAATCGTTGGAACCTTATCAGTTGGTTCGCCATATGGGAACAATCCCATTGTCTTACCTGCTTCTATAGGAGCCCAACCACAATACTGAGTCACTGCTTCGTATGCTTTAACAATACCAGCACTCTCATCTAAGAATAATTCATGTGTTCCTTCCTCACCTTCACCTTCACTAGACATCTCAGGTATATGTGCAGAACCCCAAGGTCCTCTACCTGCCATGTGCTTATAGATTGTTTTAAATTCTGATGGATAATCACAAGTAAACAAGGACTCAAGTTCCCATGTCATCTCTGGTTCTTGACTACCAATATTCATTGGAACAAAAGTACCTGCACCATCTACTACAACTGCTACTGCTGATTCAAATCCAGAACGATAAAATGCACAAGCAGCATGAAGTTTATGATGAGTTCTACTAAGGTCTATAACTTGAGGATGTTCATAACTATTTGATTTACGATCAATTAAACCTAACTTCCTAGCAAATCCAGTATAGATATCCTCACCAGAGAAATCTATCTTACCAGCATCACTTAGAGGTTGAGTGTGAGCAATCACAAGATAATCAACATGGTCAGTATAATCTAAAATTTTAACCATTGATGCCAATGGTCCACCATCATACTTATTCCTAGTAAATCTCTCTTCCTCAGTAGAAAATACTATCTCACCATCTTTAAGTAAACATACACCAGAGTTATGCCCTCTAGCAAGAGCTGCAATCCATTGAGTCATTATAACCTCACTTAAGATTCTTTAAAATGTCCTTTACCTGTCCCTCTACATTTGATTTTGGTGCTGCATTCTTTACATCTGCCATGAATCCTTTAGTAGATGATGGTTTCAACTGTGGTTTTGAAGTATTCTTTGGAACACCGTAAGTTGGAGAAGCATTTAAATTCATGTTTGCTTTTGGAGCACAACAATCATTTTGTTGTGGTTGTTTCTGCTTCTTGTAATTAGTATAAGCAGTAGACTTACCCATTCTCTTACGAACAGAAGTTAGTATAGATCTAATCTGATCTTTGTCAAGTTCCATTGCTTGATCATTATAACGATCAACTCTCTCATCAGTTGTAAGTCTGATAGGTGAATACTCTCTTCTACCTTCTCCAACATCAATAATATCAAAGTCTTTACAGTCAGGATAAGATATATTAATTGGATAGGTTGATCCAGTTACAACTGTAGCAGTCTTACCAAATGCCCTAGCAAGATGTTGACCCATGCTATCACATCCTAAGAAGTGATCAGCAGCCATTATAATACCACCCCATGTTCTCATGTCTGAGATTTGAGGTCTTGCTACTTTAATCTTTGCCTTCTCTTCATTCTCTTCAACTGGAAAATGAATCTCACTCATTATAATGACACCATAATCCTTTTTAAGTTCATTAATAATTTCAACAATAGAATTCAAAGAAAAACTACGTGATGTAATATCAGCAATAAATTCATCACCAACCTGCTCAACTGATCTACCGAAGGGTTGAATAACAATTACTTTATCTTTACCTGTACCCTGCTTTACTTCTTCTACTGCTTGGAACCCTTGGATTGCTTCCATCTTTGCCAGTTCAATTGTAGGAACTGGAAGTTCTCTTGGTTCATCTAACTCATTAATTTGAATATCATATGCCTGTGCAAGACTACACTTCTGATTATAATATTCCCATACTCTGTATGGTTCTGTAGATATTATATCTCTATCCTTTAATTCTGTTTGGAATAATCCTTTATGCCAGTTATCATATACTCTACCATCTAATTTTGGATGACCTTTAAAAAAGTCTGTCCCTCCCTCACATACAATGATAAAATCATCATGTGTTTCTGCATACTTTTCAAACGCAGGTATGGAGCAAATCACTCTGCCAGCTCCACCATTAACAAAAAACGCCTTCGATCTCATTGCATATACTCCAAAGAATAATAATCTCTTCTTTATTTATCCCCCTTATTATAGGGCATTTAGTCAACTAAAGCAAGGGAATCTGCCCATATTGCTTAGTTGCATTGGTAGAATTAAGTTCACTTCCAGGTATAGCATCATACCCAATAGTAAGTCTCTTACCAGAGTAGTGTGAATTATTTACTACCCTATGACGAACATTACCTCTACCGAAATATATATTACCAGTCTCATTCTTTATCTCCCAATCCTCAAATTCAGTTGTAGTATCCTGTGGTTCTAATGCAACATACCCATGCCAAGGTGAGGAATGATTGTGCCAATCTAAAACCTGATCATGGTCATGATAATTTAACCATGCTTGAAACCATATAACATCTTCATCAGGAAGATTCTCTCTAATTATACCAGTTAACTTCTTATAAATCTCTAGAAAATGAGAAGATGGACTGGTAACACTGAAGAAGTTATACAAGTAATAACTCCATGTAGTGTCTCCAAATCCATCTTCCATCAGAGCACGGTGACAATCAGATGCCACCTTTACAATCTCTGGTTGATTTTCTTTTATGTAATCAAATTTATATACCTTATAGGTCATAACAAAATTAAGTTTTAAAAATCAATTAGTTAATAAAGCTACCACCATTAGTTGGAGATACTTCATCATCAGGTGAGTTAGGCATCATATAAAATGCACCATTAGGTGTAACACTTGCTGCTGCCATTGTAGCAGGGAAATTTCTCAATTTCTCACGATAATCCTTCCACTTAGTTTTAAGATCTGCTGGCATATCCTCTGTAACCTTACCATCAGTTGCTTGAAGAGCATTGTTTCTATGCTTCCTAATGTCATCCCAAGTAAGATCAGCTTCTCTATCAAGTAGTTTACCTACTGGAGTATATGGTTGAACGGTAATGTTACCACTTACAACTTTAATACTATCACTATCATAGATGTCACCTGGCATTATAGGTGTACCATATGAGAACTGTGGATATCCAGATACTGCAGGAGTTCCTGAGAAGATAACACTATCAGTATACTCTTCTTCCTTCTCGTCAATAGGCATTCCTCTCAACTGACATATAAGTGGGTTAGTTGCACAATCAACTTCCTTCCACTCAACTACGTCTGCTGGCATTGGACGACCATCTAATATGTCATCTTCACATAGAGGTCCAGCTTTTTCTGTTCCGTCTGCACCAATTTGTAACCAGATCTTATCTGGACCATCATATGTTGATTTGCGTGTTTTACCATCGGTAAAAGCATGGTCTACCAAGAATTCATTTGGTAGGGGTAGGTCGTATTCGACGCTTATGTTAGTAGCCATAATTCCTTTCGGTTATTTTGTTCTGGATAACACCATCGGTATTATTTATAAAATCAAACATTAAAAAAGAAGGGTATTAACCCTCCTTTAAAATATGTACTTATTATATCAAACGTATGTAATCTTAACAAGTCCTGGACCACCAGTACCACCCTGACCACAACAACGGTCACAATAGTTGGTCATCGCATTCTGTCCACCATGTCCGTAAGGAACAGTCCAGCAACCACAACGCATCCAGCAGAAGTTATTCTGTTGGAACACATTGGTTCCAATAAATGGAGCAGCAGTAGGAATACTATATCTACCGTGGCAATGACAGAACCAACCTTTAGGGTTCCAGAATCCACCAGGCATATTACCCATTCCAAAGTCTCCACCATTTTGTCCTGGAGATCTGCAACAAGCATTATCAGAGAAGCAACCGTATGACCAGTCACCTTGAGCACATCCTCCTCTACCACCAATAGCACAGAAGTTACTTAAGTTATATCCATTTACATATGACATACATCCACAACACCCTGTACACTCTCTTGAGTAACAACGGTATACACCAGCAGCACATACAGTATATTGACATCCTGCAACAGTATCAATAGTTTTTGTATTATAATATCCACCTTGAGCACCAACATAAGTCTGACAACGGTTACAAGAGCAAGCACCTGTACCATTACCTCCAGCACCCCACATTTCAAAAGTAATTCGTCTTACTCCTGTAGGTACTGTCCAAAGACAGCAGCAACCTGTAGTACATGGAACTGGATTACCATAAACCCATTTAACATTCCACGTATCCAATCCAGTGGCAGCTAGTTTTGCAGGAGTAACACTACCAGCAGGTAATGTAGCTCCACTAACCTTTTTATAACTTGAATACTGTGCCATTTTTTAATCCTTAGAAGTATGTAATCTTGACGAGTCCACCGCCACCAGTACCACCCTGACCACAACAGCGTTCGCAGTAAGTAGTCATAGCACCCTGTCCACCATTACCATATGGAACTGTCCAGCAACCGCAACGCATCCAACATCCTCTCATAGATTGTTGGTTTACTGTTCCGATCAATGCTGCACCACCAGTATAACCTGATCTGTTATAGCAATGACAGAATCCTCTATCATAAACAAATTCAGCAGCGTCCCAATGAGGAGTATGAGTTCCTTGCATCCATTCACCACCGTTGTTGCCTGGATTCAAGCAGCAGCACCATCGTGAGAAACAACTAGTGTTCCATGATGTTTGTGATTCTCCCCTTCTTCCACCAATAGCACAGAAGTTAGAAAGATTATACCCATTTACATATGATGAGCATCCCATGCAACCATTACATTCTCTACTTAAGCAGCGATAAACACCTGCAGCACATACTGAATATGTACATCCACCTGTTGTATCAATAGTTTTTGTATTATAAAATCCACCAGATGAACCCATGTAATGATGACACCTGTTACAAGAACAAGCACCGTGACCATTACCACCTGCACCCCAAATCTGAAGATGAAGTTTCTTTACTCCACTTGGTACTGTCCAAAGACAGCAGCATCCAGCAGTACACTGACCAGGAGATCCGTAAAACCACTTAACCCCATAGGTAGTATTAAGAGGAGACGCTAAATCTGCTCCATCTACTGAACCATCTGCTAGTTCTTCACCCGTTAATTTTTTATAGCTTGCATAAGTTGCCATTGGTTCCTACTTCCTTATGTGTATGTAATTTTGACGACTCCACCACCGCCTGTTCCGCCTTGACCACAACAGCGTTCACAATATGTAGTCATAGAACCTTGTCCACCTTGTCCATAAGGTGAATACCAGCAACCACAACGTACCCAACAGTTAACAACTTGTTGTGAAGATCCTGATCCACCAGCAAGGAACGGAGCATTAGTTGTACAACTATTAACCCAGTTACAGTGACAGAATATAGATCCACCCCAGTGTCCTCTGTGGTTACCCATTCCAAAGTCACCATTATTAGATGTTGGACCTATGCAGCACTCCCACTCAGAATAACATCCAGTTTCCCAGGATGTATTTGATCTTCCACGAGCACCACCAATAGCACAGAAGTTACTTAAGTTGTAACCATTCACATAGGAAGCACATCCATTCTCTCCAGTACATTCTCTACTTAAGCAGCGGTATACACCAGCAGCACAGATAGAGTAACTACATCCTGCAGTTGTACTAATAGTTTTACTATTGTAAAAACCACCGCCAGCACCTTGGTAGTGATGACATCTATTACATGAACATGATCCATGTCCATTACCCCCTGAACCCCAGAGTTCAAAGGTTACTCTTTTTACTCCATCAGGTACTGTCCATAAACAACAACAACCAGAAGTACAGTGACATTGCTGACCGAATACATGGAAGACGTTGTAGGCATAACCAGTACCAGCACCCAAAGCAGAGCTAGGAACAGATCCATCTACGATCTGCCCACTAATTACTTTTTTGTAACTTCCGTAAGTTGCCATTTGATTGCCGAATCCTTATTATTTATTAAAACATCATATAAAGTAAGGGGGAACTCATATCCCCCTCGTTCTTGCCTATTAGACTGTGAATACTCTCCAACCTGAGGAGTTATCGTAGAATACAAGATCGAATGCAGCACCTTCAGTAGTTACTGTCATGTCTGCAGCGTCACCCATAATTGGTTTTCCATTTCTACCAATCGTTAGGTTGTTAGTATCGAATGTCTTATCACAATCGAAGAACCTAATTGTATCACCCTTATTAGGTGCAGCAGGTAGAGTAATAGTAAATCCACCACCATTTGTCTTACACCAGCATGTCTGGAATGCAGCAGCAGTATATGTGCTACTTACATCTATGTTCTGTAGACCTCCTAGTGGAACCCAAGCAGAACCGTTGTAAGATTCAAAGGCAGCAATTGTTGTGTTGTAACGAAGACCACCAAGAATTGGAATTGCTGGTCTCTGAGCAGTAGTTCCCTTAGGAGGAACAATCTGATCAGTACCCATGTTTCCACGAGTTAAGTAACCAACAACCGCAAATTCAGTTGGAGTTGCTTGGTTAGAGTTACCACTCATAGTCTCATCAGATGAGAACTCGGAGATCGCTTCACCAATTTGTCCACCCAATGAACCCAGTCTTAGTTCTGTCAAACCAGATAGGTTGAATGCGGAAGCATCCAAGGTTGCAGCACCAGTCAACTGGTTAACTGCGAACAAGTCACCAACTCGGAAGTTACCACCTTGGTCAGTAGATACGTAGAATACCTTACCTGGTCCGTAGGTGCTAGTCTCATTACCCTGAACGACGTTTGCTTCGTCCACGTCAGGATAATTTGTTTCAACCTTGTTACCAACACCAACTGATAAGAAGTCGTGTCCAGTTAGACGTGCGTTAGAGAACTTACTTCTAAACTCTAGGAAC
>MDTB01153691.1_pt1 | contig 14560 bp, 8 predicted proteins | sample 811161 | NCBI WGS metagenome assembly MDTB01 (sample SAMN05326650, study PRJNA326480) | marine metagenome | isolation source: seawater | place: Mediterranean Sea | collected 2009
CATGGCAGGTGCTTCACTTGGCTGGGCAGATGGACTTTGAACGCCTTTCTGAACAAGTGGGCAATCGTGATGGCTACAAGATACTGGCATTTTGTGAAGGTATGGCGGCAGCATATGCGGCAAGCGATTTTTGTGTAGCGAGATCTGGTGCGTCGTCTCTGACAGAGTTGAGCCATGTAGGGTTGCCGGCGCTTTTGGTGCCGTTCCCCTTTGCTGCTGATGACCATCAAACAGCTAATGCCCGTGTCTTTGAAAAAGCAGGGGCTGCGATCTTAACTCATGAGAAAGATCTCAAAGCCAAAACGATCACAGACATCTTGTCTGAACTCGATGATGGAACTCTTGAAAGTATGTCACAATCGATACTGAATCTCGCGGTCCCTGATGCGGCTGCCCAAATCGTTAACGTTATTGAAGGATGACTATCGAGCAATTCAGCGAGAAGATTTTAAATCCGGAGCAACCACTCCGGGTTCATTTGATCGGCGTGGCAGGTTCGGGTATGAGTGGGTTGGCGAGGCTCTTGATTCAGATGGGGCATCGGGTTAGCGGATCTGATCGAGTGACTTCTGGAGAGACGGAGCGTCTCCGAATGTTAGGTCTTGATTTTTCTACGCCGCATTCAGGAGAAGTCGTGAAGAATACGGATGCGGTGATTTATTCCTCGGCGATTCGGCCCACAAACCCTGCTCTCTCCGAGGCTTTGATTCAAAAGATTGCTACTTTCCGACGTGCAGAATGCCTAGCGGCCATTCTTCATACGAAGGCAGGAGTGGTGGTTTCTGGCACCCATGGTAAGACAACGACCTCGGCAATGATCGCGCATATTCTTCGTCAAGGAGATTTCATGCCTTGTCATTATGTGGGGGCGGAGATCCCAGTTTTGGGTTCTAATGCCGAATGGAACCAAGATGGTGAGTATCTGGTGGCAGAGGGTGATGAATCGGATGGCACGTTGGCCCTGTATCATCCAAAACACGCAATTGTGTTAAATGTCGAGGAAGAGCACCTCGACCACTACACGCGAGGGATTGAGCAAATTCGTGAGGTTTTTAATAACTTGTTGGACCAGACTTCGGATACCGTTTTTTATTGCTGTGAGTGTGAAGAAGCGACTCAGCTTTGTGTAACACGAGACAATTCCATTTCCTATGGTTGGCAAGATGCCGATTGGACTGCCACTGATCTTTCTGGGCAGATCGGAACAGTGAGTTTTACGGTCAACTATAAAGGGAAGGAGCTGGGCAGGGTTCAGCTTGGTATTCCTGGTCTACATAATGTGTTGAATGCTTTAGGAGCAATCGCGGTGGCTTCAAGTTGTGGGGTTGATTTTTCAAAAATGAATCAGGCCCTTAGTTCTTTTGCGGGTGCTAAGAGACGATTCGAAACGAAGCATCTGAGCAAGCGATATCGTATTGTGGATGACTACGGCCATCATCCGACGGAGGTTGCGGCTACTTTGCAGACTGCTCGTAGTTACGAGCCGGGCCGCGTGATTGTGCTCTTTCAGCCTCATCGCTACAGCCGGACTCATAAGCTAGCTGATGATTTTGGTAAGACCTTACAAGCTGCCGATCTAGTTTTCGTGACCGATATCTACGCGGCCAGCGAAGATCCTATTCCTGGTGTGAGTGGGCAGACAATTGTTGATGCAATTATAGCCAATGGTTCGACGAAAGCATACTTTGTCCCGGATCTTTCAACCGCGCATCACGCGGTGGGGAATAATTTAGCGGAGGGTGATCTTTTTTTGACGTTGGGAGCCGGAAATGTTCATGAGGCTGGAAATAAGATTATTCGCGATCTTAAGGTTTTGGAGGAAATCCGAAATGAAACAAAAGTCTCGGCAATTAAGCTTTACGAACCGATGTCGCGTCACAGTACGATGCGTGTTGGAGGGCCGGCTCAGTTTTGGATCGAGCCATCGGAATTTCGGCAATTAGCCGATTCTGTTTCTTTCTGCAAAGCTCGGGGGATTCCAGTGCGAATTGTGGGGCGTGGATCTAATCTGTTGATTCGAGATGGAGGAATTCGTGGGGCTGTTATTCATCCAGCAGGTGGTGCCTTTGCTGCGGTCACTGTTGAGGGGAATACGATCACGGCAGGTGTTGGAGTTCGCTTCAAAAAGGTTGCCAGTATAGCACGCGAGCATGGCATTGGTGGATTTGAATGGATGGAAGGAATCCCGGGGAATGTCGGAGGCGGACTGCGTATGAATGCCGGAGCAATGGGTGTGGAAACTTTCGACCAAGTTGTCGCAGTGACTTTTTTGGATGAAGATGGAGAGATTAGAACGCGCAAGCGTGATGAGATAAAATTTTATTACCGCAACGTCCCCGAGCTTCGCCGGAATTATGCTCTGGAGGCGACCTTCGCTGGATTTCCCTCAGATCAACAAGCGATACAGGAGAAGCTTAATGAATCTCGCCATCATCGTAATACGACCCAGCCGAAGGCTGCGAGTGCTGGGTGCACGTTTAAAAACCCCGCAGTCTGCGGCGCGGGTCAATTGATCGATGAGATGGGCTTGAAAGAGACTGGGGTAGGCAAGGCCGAGGTTTCGCCGGAGCATGGTAATTTTATCGTTAATCGAGGTAAGGCTAGTGCTTCTGATGTGATTTCATTAATCGAGACGATCAAAGCGAAGGCGAAGGAAGATAGAGGCGTTGTTCTCGAGACAGAGATACAGACCCTTGGTGAGGACGAGGTTGTGTTTTAGGTGATTGTTGCAAAAAAATTCTTTACCATGATCGAAAGCATGATTTTGAGAATTTTGAGCGCTTTTCTGGCGGTCTCGTCCTTGGCATTAGCGCAGCCAAACATTATTATTCTTTACTCTGACGATGCGGGCTATGCCGATTTTGGTTTCCAACCGAATTGCGCAGCGGATATGAAGAAACTAACGCCTAATATCGATCGTATCGCAAAGGAAGGCGCGAGGTTTACAAATGCTTACATGGCGGGTTCGGTGTGCTCGCCCTCCCGCGCAGGTTTAATGACCGGGCGTTATCAACAGAGGTTTGGTTATGATAATAATCTTCCTCCTGGCTTTCAAAGCGGCTTGGATTTGAAGGAGAAATTCGGAGTCAACCACCTCAAATCCTTGGGCTATACTACGGGGCTGGTTGGTAAGTGGCATCTTGGATATCCCGAAGAGTATCACCCGAATAAACGCGGGTTTGATTGGTTTTATGGTCTTCTACAAGGTTCACGACCTTATCATGAAATACTGAAACCTAGTGCCCATCGAGTGATACAAGAGAACGGCAGGATTACTAAAGAAGATGGCTACGTAACCGATCGTTTTGGTGATGCGGCTTGCCGGTTCATCCGTGAGAATAAAGAAGCGCCGTTTTTTCTTTTCGTCTCTTTCACTTCACCCCACGGGCCCCTTCAGCCCAAGCCAGAAGATGTGAAGAGAGTGGCTCATATTGATCAGAAGAGGAGAGCCGGCTATGCCGGGTTGGTCGTGAGTCTTGATGATAATGTAGGGAAGGTGTTGGATTGCTTGAAGAGAGAAGGATTGGATGAGAACACGATTATCTTATTTACCAATGACAATGGCGGGCAGACTTCAAATGGAGCTAATAATTTTCCACTTCAGGGGAAGAAAGGGACTTTGTGGGAAGGGGGTGTGAGGGTTCCCTGGGTGATGAGATGGAAGGGTGAAATACCAGCTGGAAGGGTCATTGATCAGCCGGTGATCGCGCTTGACCTTCTGCCGACCTTGATTGAGGCAGCGGGTGGGGAGGTGTCTTTGGATTGGAATCTTGATGGGAGAAGTTTTCTGGAACTACTTGGTGTGAAGCTAAAAACGACAGCGGTGGTGGAAGTGCCTAGGCCGTTGTTTTGGAGGCAGGGTGGGAGTGGTGGTCCTCGGGCTATGAGGGAAGGAAAATGGAAAATTATTCATGATCGCAAGTCTGGAGATAAACCCGCACTCTTTGATCTGAGCAAGGATGTTGGGGAGTCTAGAGATCTGGCGAGCGAAAATGGTGAGGTGCTTAAAGCAATGTTGAGAAAGCTTAATGCCTGGGAGAAGCAACTGGAGGAACCGCGATGGGGACCTGGAGCGTCCAGAAAAAATTAAAAAAGAAATAGGATGGTAAAACTTAAAACACGTATTGGATCTTGGGCCCTTTTACCTTGGATCGCTTTTGCTGAGACAGAGAAACCTAATATCATTTTCATTATGGCGGATGATCTCGGCTACGGCGGCTTGTCATGTTATGGAAGTAAAACGATCAAAACTCCTCATCTCGATAAGCTTGCTTCGACAGGAGTGAAGTGTATTGATTTTCATTCGAATGGAGCAGTCTGCTCACCAACTCGGGCTGCTTTGATGACAGGACGTTATCAGCAGCGAAGTGGCGTAGGTGGGGTCATTACGGCAAAGTCTCATCGTGATACGGGGTTGCCCCTCAAGGAATGGACGCTGGGGGAGGCCATGAAGGAGTCCGGTTATGCAACAGCTTTGTTTGGGAAGTGGCATCTAGGATATCCGGCGAAGTTTAATCCTATTCATCAAGGCTTTGACGAATTTGAGGGCTTCGTCTCGGGTAACGTTGACTACCATCGCCACATCGATCAAGAAGGGTATTTTGATTGGTGGAAGCGCGACAAAAAGGAAGATGAAACTGGTTATCTTACCGATCTGATTACGGAAGATGCGCTCTCTTTTATTGACCGCAAAAAGGAGAAGCCTTTTTTCCTCGTTTTGCATCACGGCGCGCCCCACTACCCTTTACAGGATCGGGAGACTCCTGGCTTTCGGATGATTGGGAAGAGCAATCGTGATCAGCCTAAACAGAAGGTGGACCGGCAGGCTGTTTATTCTAAAATGGTGGAAATTATGGATGAAGGAGTAGGCCGTATTGTTTCGAAGCTTGAAGAGCTTGATTTGAGAAAGAATACCTTGATCGTATTCTGTTCTGACAATGGGCCAGCGCCGGATGGTTCCTCCGGCGGATTACGTGGAAGAAAGGGGCAGGTCTTTGAGGGTGGGCACCGGGTGCCAGGGATCTTTAATTGGCCTGGGCGATTGCCGAAAGGAGAAATCTGCCAGGTCCCGATTTTGACGATGGATTTACTTCCTACTTTTGTTTCGATGGGAGGGGGGAAGATCGAGCCTAAGCGGAAGTTGGACGGGATTGATGTGACAAAAGCTCTGGAGGGAGCCGCCATCGCTCGGAAGCCGCTTTTTTGGAAGCACGGTGGTAGCTTGGCGGTCAGAGATGGCGATTGGAAATTGGTGGTGACAGTTGGAAAAAAGAAGAAACAGTTTCTCCTTTTTAATTTAGCGAAGGACCGAAATGAGACGAACAATCTTTCCGCAAAGTATCCTGAAGTAGTGGGCAGACTTACCTTACTAGTTGAGCAATGGGTAAAAGACGTCACGGTCGAGTCACCAGTATCACAGTAAAAATAGCACCTTTGTTGTTGTCGGTACTTTTTGATGATTTTAAGGCCGGCCAATTCGCCCAAATCCTAAAGAAGATCTTTGTGATTCTTAGTTCGCTCTGGCATCCAGACCAAAAGAGCTTGTTTGCTAGATTCTCTCAGCTTTCGAAAATTGACGATCAATCGAAGAGATTCATTTGAGGTGAGTTGGCCTCAGGAAGAGCTTTCTTGGCTTTGGGTGAATTCTTTTTCTCTTCGGTTGGTTTGGCAGAACTCATCTCGAGATGGCTGAGGATTTCCTTGGCTCGGTCGAGAATATTCTTAGGTAGCCCTGCCAGACGGGCGACCTGGATACCGTAGCTTTTATCGGCTTGTCCCGGGAGAATCTTGCGAAGGAAAATGATGTCATCATTCCATTCGCGAACCGCGACATTGAAGTTTGCTACGGCATCTTTAGAGTCAGAAAGAGCGCAGAGCTCATGGTAGTGAGTGGCGAATAGAGTGCGGCATCGTACTTCGTCATGAAGATGTTCGGCAACCGACCAAGCGATTGAGAGACCATCGAAGGTAGCGGTTCCACGCCCAATTTCATCTAGAATGACGAGAGAGTGTTCAGTAGCGTTATTGACGATGAGCGAAGTTTCATTCATCTCGACCATGAAAGTTGATTGCCCTTTAGCGAGGTCATCAGAAGCGCCGACCCGGCAGAAGATGCGATCCGTAAGACCGATGTGGGCGTGTTCGGCGGGAACATAAGCACCGATTTGAGACATCACGGTAATAAGTGCGATCTGGCGAATATAAGTCGATTTTCCGGCCATGTTGGGGCCGGTGAGAATTTGGAGAAGGCTTTCTTGGGGATCAATGAGGGTGTCATTAGGAACAAACTTCTCTTCGACAAGGGTCTGCTCGAGAACTGGATGGCGGCCATCGACGATTTGTAGATGACGCGATTCGTCGAGAACTGGGCGGGTGTGTTGATAGAGTTGAGCGGTCTCGGCAAAAGAGATTAGGACATCGAGTGTGGCGAGAGCTTCGGCAGTGTTTTGGAGGGGGATGAGATGCTCAGTGACTCCAGCGCGGAGTTTGATGAATTCATCATACTCCAGCGATTTTGCCCGGTCGTCAGCACCGAGGACTTTACCTTCGACTTCTTTAAGTTCGGGTGTGATGAAGCGTTCGGCGTTAGCCATGGTTTGCTTCCGTTGGTAGTCGTCGGGAGCCTGATCTGCTTTCGCTTTGGTGATTTCAATAAAGTAGCCAAAGACGTTGTTGAATTTAATTTTAAGGGTGTCGATTCCAGTGCGCGCTCGCTCGGAAGCCTGCATTTCGGCAATCCATTGTTTTCCGGAGCGGGAGGCATCTCGGAGCTCGTCTAGGGCTTCAGAATGTCCGTCACGAATGATTCCCCCGTCTCGGAGTTGGGCAGGCGGCTCATCGACTAGAGCATTTTGCAGAGTCCCAACGAGGCCTGGAAATTCTTGGACGAGATCTAAAATTTGAGATTTGAGATCCGAATCTGCAGAGGGAAGAGAGGAAAGGTCAGCCTTGAGGTCAGGGATTCGTTCGAGCGAGACCTGGAGGGATTTGAGATCGCGAGCATTGCCTGATCCTTGGGAAAGGCGCCCAGTGGTGCGTTCGATGTCACGGATCTTCTTCAGTGAATCGCGAAGCTTAGTGAGGAGATATGGTTCGGAGAGGAGGGAATCGACAAGGTCAAGACGGGCCGTGAGTTCGGAAAGATCGCGAAGCGGGTGAAGGATCCAGTCGCGAAGCTTACGAGCTCCCATGGGGGTTGAGGTCCGGTCGAGAACTCCGAGTAAAGTGTGTTGTTTTCCGGAGCGGGAGTCGACAAGGTCGAGGTTGAGTTGTGAAGCTGAGTCGATGAGGACGAAGTCGGCGACATTTCTGACTGAGAGTGCTTTTAGGTGATCGCAGTTTCGCCGTAGCTGGAAAGTCAGATAATGTAGCGCTCCCCCGGCCGCGGACAAGGCGGCGGTCATTCCTGAACAGCCGAAGCCATCGAGCGATTGGACTTTGAACTGATCCTTAAGAGTGTTCAGAGCTTGATCCGATAAGAAGGCATAGGAATCGTAAGGAAGAGAATTTGGGAGCCCGCCAAGCTCTTTGGCTTGGTCTTCCGGAATGAGAAGTTCAGAAGGTGACAAACGTGTCAGTTCGTCTTCGAGTTGTTGTTGATCAGCGAATTCAGAGACCGTGAATTCTCCGGTGGTGTGATCGGCGCAGGCAAGCCCAAGGCAAGGTTTCTTGGTGGTGCCACCGAGGAAAACAGCAGCGAGATAATTGTGGCGGGTATCATCGAGAAGAGAGAGGTCATCAACGGTAGAAGCCGAGATAATTTGCGCGATTTCGCGTTCCACAATTTTACCCGGTTGAGGCTCGGTGGTTTGCTCGGCAATGGCGACCCGCTTGTTGGCTTTGATTAGCTTCGCTATGTAACCTTGTGCTGCGTGGTGCGGGACTCCGCACATGGGAATATCATTCCGCTTGGTGAGCGCGACATTGAGGATTCCTGCAGCTGCTTTGGCATCCTCAAAAAACATTTCGTAGAAGTCGCCGAGGCGATAGAGGAGAAGGATATCATCGGGCAGGGACCGGCGCATGGCCATATACTGAGCCATCATCGGGGTAAGCTTTTTCTCTCCTGCCATTGTTCTGGCTATTTAAGAGAGCCAAACCGGCGGGGGGAATCGTGAAATCAAGAAAAGCTCCTTTTAGTCGAATTGGCATCAGTAGATGAAAAGTTGCGAGCATTAAAAGTGATCTTGTCAGGTGACTTTCGGCTTTCGATGGCGAGGAATCGCAGTCAGACTTTCCGTATGAAATTACACTGTCTTGAGAAAGGGACCTTACTGGAAAAGGATGGCGAGTGCCATGCGGTAGAAAACGAACTTCTGGGGCGACTTTTTCAGTCAAGGGCGGGGGAAGTAGAGAGCATTTTGGAAGGCGTGAAGACCGCTAATCCGGCGGAATTGAATGGTGGAATTTTGCCGCCGGTCCCCGATCTAACGGAGATCTGGGCGGCCGGGGTCACCTATTTACGATCTAAATCGGCCAGAATGGAGGAATCGGAGAAGTCGGGTGGTGATGTTTTTTACGACATGGTCTATGATGCGGAGCGACCTGAGTTGTTTTTCAAGGCGATGGGTTATCGTGCTATTGGTGCGGGCGGGGAAATCCGGTTCAGAGATGATTCTTCTTGGGATGTGCCGGAGCCAGAATTGACTTTGGCAATCAATTCGGGAGGGGAAATCTTTGGATTTGCGGTAGGAAATGATGTGAGTTCCCGTTCAATTGAGGGAGAAAACCCACTGTATTTACCTCAAGCCAAGGTTTACCGAGGAAGTTGTGCGGTTGGGCCATGTTTGTTGCTGGGGCGTGACGCTTTAAAGTCTGATGCTTCGATTAAGCTTACGATTACGCGGGCGGGTAAGGTGGTTTTCGATGATTCCACAGATCTCACCCAGCTGAAGCGAAGTTTTGAGGAGTTAGTGGAGTTCCTTTATCGGGAGCTCGATTTTCCAAACGGGGCGATGTTGATGACGGGAACAGGACTGGTGCCGGGATCGGATTTCACACTGTCTCCGGGGGATGTGGTGGCGATTGAGATCGAAGGTCTTGGAGTTCTGGAGAACGTGGTGGCTTAATCAGTCGGCGCTTTTGTAGATTGCTCTCAGTTCTTTCCTGAAATAAGCTCGTCTTTCCTGCCGTAGGTGGCAGTCCGATCTATGAAGTTTCTTCTTCCAATACTCGCCCTAAGTTCCTTGGCTTCTGCTCAAAAGGAAGCTCGTTTTGTCCGGATTGAGCTTCCTGGTAAAGGTCGCACGCTGACCCTCGCTGAAGTAGAGGTAATGTCCGATGGTAAAAATATCGGTCGCTCTGGAAAAGCTAGCCAATCGACAACTTCTAATAATGCCGGAGCCGAGCGCGCGATTGACGGTAATAAAAGTCCTAGTTTCAGCTCGGCTGGTCAAACTCACACGGTTGAAGGTAAAAAAGACGCATGGTGGGAGGTTGATCTGGGCAAAATGGCAAAGATTGATGCGATCTCGGTTTGGAATCGAAACGAAGGAGATCTCGGGAAGCGTCTCGATGGATTCACGCTCAGCTTGCTGGATGCCCAAAAAAAGGAGGTTTTCACATCCAAGAGTGTCACAGCTCCCGAGACAGCAGTTATCTTTAATCTCAAAAAGGGTGCCGATGTGGTTTACGCCGGTGCTGATGGAAAAATTGCGAAGACAGTTAGTGTCCCATTAGGCCATCGAGATCCTGTTCCCTTCAAGTTTGAGAAGGGTGACACCGTGGCCATCATTGGCAATGGTCTGGCCGACCGTATGCAGCATGATGGTTGGAGTGAGACTTTGATTCAGTCGGCAACTCCGGGGATGGAGCTTAAGTTTCGCCATATGGGCCTGACTGGAGATCGCCCGAACAAATACCCGCGTTCGCGTGGATTCACCCCAATGCCTCAGTATCTTCAGCAAGTTGGTGCTGATGTGATTATCGCAATGTTTGGTTATAACGAATCCTTCGATACTAAGCCTGAGGATCATGAGGAGAATCTTACTAAGATGATCGCGGAGTTTCGTAAGGCTATGCCGAATGGTGAGAGTTTTCCACGCATCGTTCTCTGTAGTCCGATCGGTCATGAAAATCTCGGAGATCGTAATCTTCCAACTGGGCGTGCCAACAATAAGCGGCTCCTCGCAATGACTGAAGCCACTCGCGTTGCGGCTGATAAGAATGGAGTGGCTTTCGTGGACCTCTATCACCCATCTATTAAGCTCTATGGGACGGTTAAATCACCACTGACGCTCAACGGGATTCACCTGAACGAAGACGGGAACCGTCTCATTGGCGAGGTGTTGGCAAAGGCTCTTTTAAAAAAGGAAATCGTGGCCTCTCCCAGTCAACAACCGCTTCGTGAAGCAGTGCTTGATAAAAACTGGCATTGGCACAACCGCTACCGCGCGACCGATGGGAATGATGTTTGGGGTGGGCGTTCCGGATTGAAATTTGTTGATGGGCAGACTAACGCGCAGGTGCTTCAGCATGAGCTCAAGATGCTCGATGTCATGACAGGAAATCGCGATCCCCAAATTTGGGCTAAGGCTCAAGGTAGGAAATATCGGGTCAGCGATAACAATACTCCGAAGGCAATCCCCGTGATTTCAAATGTTGGTGGTGGATCTCGTAGCTCAAGTAAGGCTAAGGAAGGGAACCTTAAGTATCTCAGTGGAGAAGAAGGTCTTAAAAAGATAAATGTTCCCGAGGGTTTTAAAGTGAATCTCTTTGCCGATGAGAAAATGTTCCCTGAGTTGGCCAACCCTGTTCAGCTTCAAGTGGATGGTAAAGGTCGACTCTGGGCTGCCGCTTGGGCGACTTATCCCAAGTGGGAGCCGCTCAAGGAAATGAATGATTCACTTCTAATCTTTGAGGATACCGATAAGGACGGCAAAGCCGATAAGGTGAAGGAATTCGCCAAAGTTCATAACCCGCTTGGTTTCGAGTTCTGGAATGGTGGGGTGATTGTTACCAGTCAGCCGGATATTATCTTTCTGAAAGACACCGACGGTGATGACGTCGCCGATGTTCGCTATGTCATTATGCAAGGAATCGGGTCTTCTGATACTCATCACGCCGCCAATAACCTGATCTTTGGCCCCGATGGTGGTATCTACTGGCAAAGTGGAATTTTTCTGCAGCACAATCATGAAACCCCGTGGGGGCCTTCTCTGACTACTGGTTCATCCGCGATGTATCGTTTTGATCCTCGTCGTTACACCGTCTCATTAGTAGCTGGCAATAGCCCGAATCCCCATGGCACCAGCTTCGATCAATGGGGTTACCTCTACGCAAATGATGGCACAGGTGGCCGTTCGTATCAGGTCCGTCCCAACGGCGAAGGCTTTAAAATGTTTCCTCTGGTGAATAAGGAAGTTCGTCCGGTTTCCGCTGACGCAATTATTTCGGGAACTAACTTTCCGGATGAGATGCAGCAGAATTTCATCCTTTGTAACACCATCGGTTATTTGGGTATCAAGCAATATGATCTTCATCGCGACGGCTTTGAAGAAAAGAAGTATAAGTTTGGAGAGGTCTGGGGAACACCGGCTGCCGAACTCATTCGCAGTAGCGATGGTAATTTCCGACCCACTGACGCCATTTTCGGCGAGGATGGAGCGCTTTATATTGCTGATTGGCATAATATGATCATCGGGCATATGCAGCACAACGTGCGTGACCCGAATCGTGATAAGGTGCACGGGCGAATCTACCGTTTGGTGAATACCAAGAAGCCACTTCAGAAACCTGTCAAAATCGATGGGGCTTCGATGACTCAACTCCTTGAAAATTTCAAACACCCGGACATGTATGTCCGTCACCGGACTCGCGTAGAAATCAGTGAGCGCGACACCAACAAGGTCATCAAAGCGACCCAGGCTTGGGTGAAGCAGTTTAATCCTTCAAAGAAGGAAGATGGTATTCCTATGCTTGAAGCGCTTTGGGTTCACCAACAGCACAACGTGCGCAACACTGATCTTCTTGATCTCGTCCTAAAATCAGTTGATCCACACGTGGTTCAGGGGGCTAAGACCGTCAACCATTGGTGGGGACCTGCCGATCCGGCCAAAGGGAAACAGGAAATCGAGAAGGAAGAGGAGATGAAGATCATCCCTGGTGGAGTCAAGGATACGCCCTCACTGACCGAGGTCCGAGTGAATGCGATTGTTGAGAAGATCCAATTTGACATGAAGAAGGTTGAGTTGAAAGCGGGTAAAAAAGTGAAGCTTACTTTTGTGAATCCCGATTTCATGCCTCATAATTTGGTGATCACGAAGCCTGGGACTGCTGATTCGGTTGCAGCAGCAGCAATTGCTCTCGGTGCTGACGGTTTCAAGAAGCAATTTCTACCCGAGTCAGATAGTATCCTTCATGCGACTAAGCTGTTGGAGAAAGGGCAGAGTGAGACTCTCGAATTTAATGCTCCGACCGAGGCAGGCGAATACAACTTCATTTGCACTTTTCCAGGACATGCTCTCTTGATGCGTGGCATCATGATTGTGAAGTAGCTATTGCTTAGCCCATTTTCAAAGCACGGAAGGCAAGACTTCCGTGCTTTTTTGTTTTTGGCCAGTAGCCAAAGATTTTGGGGTCTAGCAAAATCAATAACAATTGAACGGTCTAAGCCGACTTAAGATTGACTGCGGGGTTATTTTAATCCTGCCAACTTGCGAGCTCTTGAGACGCTGGATTCATCGAGTTGTGCGGCAGTTGCTCGAATCGTTTTTCCAGTTTCAGTGACAAAAAGATATATTTTTTCGTCCTCAACAGCAATGAGTTTAGCTTTGATTTCGGTTCCGGCAGAACTCTTCCAACTTTCGAGTTGGCTAGCCTGGACCTTGATGACGACTGTGGGCTTCCCCTCACCGAAAAAAGTGCCGTCTTTCTTCGCCTTGGACACGCCATCTCGGGCTGGCTTGAAAATTGTTCCGTATTTTTGGCTTTTCATCGCGGGGTGATCGTAACGACCAAAAATTTTGGTCACACCCGGATCGGTAAAGATGACGATAGGAATCGACGCTCCTCCAGTACGATAGGCATTTTTGATAAGATCTGGAAGACCGGCGGTTTCCGAGACATCAACGATAATACTCTTTGAAAATCCGAGGACTGCTTTGCTGGCCGACACACTGACGGCTCCTGGACAATCCACTCATGTCGCAGTCATTTTTTTCTCGGCAATCACGAAAGCAATAGGTTGCTTTGCTTTAGACGCTTTTTTCTGAACTTCATCGAGTTGCGCAAGATTATGAGTATCTCTTGGAATCTTGAATGCTCCCGCGTAGGTGGTAAAGCTGAGGATCAGGGTAAAAAGAAGTTTCATGGGCTGGGGAGACCATAGAATTTCTTTGGTCGAGAGCAAGTCCCTGGTTTATTCGCTGAGAAATAGGAAATGCCCGTGGATCACTGGAGGGAAGGGAAGATGATAATTCTCTTAGATCAAAAAAATCTAGACCAACTACTGTGAGGCTTCACGCTTTTCAGGCGCGTGTGGATGGTTTTTAATGTCTTTATGTTAAGCGTTGAAATTTCCTTCATCGGAACAGCGAAAGTGAAGTTCCGTGGAATTTTAGAGGCCTCAAATAGCTAACTCTAGGCACTGATGGTGGAAGTGATTGGATTTGGTTTGGCCGGAGCTTGTGTAGCCTTGCAGTTACAGCGTGCCGGGTATGATGTGCGTGTTATTGATGACGGTCGCAAGGGGAGCTCGCAGGTGGCGGCTGGCCTAGTTAATCCGGTTGCTGGTCGTAATTTTGAACCCAGTTGGGAGGTTGAAAAAGCTTGGGGAATCGCGCTTCCGTTTTACCAGAGTTTGGGTAGTTCTCTCTTCCATTCGTTACCTATTTTGCGCTTGTGGTTTGATGATACTGACCGATCGAAGTTTGAGCGTAAGCGTGAGCTTGTGAGGCCATGGATCGCAAATGTTACCGATGAGGGTGTTCTGTGGAAACAAGGAGGCTGGCTGGATTGCCTCAGGTTTCTGAAGGTGGCCCGTGAGGAGTTTTTGGCTAAAGGTGGTGAGTGGCGTAATACGCCGGAGGGAGGTCTACAGATTTGGTGTGCAGGAGCCTCGGGGCTCATGCGAAATGACTTTTTGGATGTCGAACACCGAAGCGCGAGGGGGGAGATTTTGACCGTTCGCATTCCGGATTGGGGTGAAAGGCGTATTCTAAATCGAGCTGGCTGGGTTATTCCAATTGGTGGAGATTTCTACCGAGTTGGTGCTACTTACGATTGGGATCAATTGGAAATTGGGGTTACTGAAAAAGGTAAGCAAAAGATAGAAAGCATGCTGAAAACTTTCACGAAATGTGATTATGAAGTGGTCGACCATGTGGCCGGCATCCGTCCGATCATTAATCGGAGTATGCCGACTATAAAATACCAGAAAGGTAAAGGCTGGATGGTTAATGGTTTAGGTTCAAAGGGCGTTATCTATGCCCCCCGGGTTGGGCTCGAAATGATTGAAAGATTAAGCTAATAATTTTAAGATATAAAGTTTCATCCCCGGCCCCCCCCAGACGTCAAAGGATCCATGTGATTTTATTATTGCAATAAAATTGCATTAACTCAG
>MDTB01119983.1_pt1 | contig 14557 bp, 16 predicted proteins | sample 811161 | NCBI WGS metagenome assembly MDTB01 (sample SAMN05326650, study PRJNA326480) | marine metagenome | isolation source: seawater | place: Mediterranean Sea | collected 2009
AATGCTCAATGTGCATTATTAAGATCACTTGAACCAAAACTGAAATCGTGTATACATTCAGTTGATTCTTACCAAGGAAAGGAATCAGATGTTATTATTCTAACTACAGTCAGAACAGAAAATTTAGGATTTTGGTCAGACTACAGAAGACTTAACGTTGCCATGACAAGAGCAAAACATATATTAAGAATAGTTGGTAATGTTGAATCTTGGACTGAAGGACCATTAAATGATTTGAAGAATTATTACGAATTATAAATTGATTAGATTAGAAGTTCTAAATCATCAGTGTCACTTCTTTCATTTTGTTCGCTGTCAAGATTTACTATGATTGGTCTTGGATTCAAAATTTGTTTAAGTTTATTATCTTCAAATATAAAAACATCGTAAACATATAATATTTTATTAAAAAATTTTTCGACTTTAAGATAAAGATATAATACATATTTTATTTTATCTTCATTACTTATTTTATCAAATTCTTTTTCAGAAATTATTATGATTTTTTTTTCATCAAATATCTTCTTACCAAAAAAACTATCCAATCTATTAAATCTATCTTTTAATTCTTGTATTATTGGATTTTTTTTATACTCATAAATTGAAAAAGAAGATTTTAGTTGAGCTATTAATCTCATAACTCCCTCAGTGCCTGTTTTACTTGCATCAAAATGAGCTTTAAAAAAACAAAATACTTCATCTATTTTATTTCTTTGATTAATAATACTATCATTAAATACATTATCAAACCAATATGTTCCTTTACAAGTATTTCTAAAATCAATAATTGATTTTATGAAAAATATTTTTTTAGATAAACTAGTATAAAAATCATTAATTACCTTTTTGGTAATTTCAAATTTAGAATCTAAATGATTAAATATTAAAAATATAGGTAAATTAAAACATAATTCAAAGTTATTTTTCAAATAAAATCTAACTAATAAACTTAATAAATAATCATCTATTTTTCTTTGAAATTTAAGAATATTTATTAAAAAAACTAATGGATACTTCAAGTTTAACATCTTTTCATCAACTATATTCCAGTCTGAAATATTACATAAATTAGATACCAACAATTTTGGATCATTACTAAATATTTCTTCATTGTTCATAATTAGAAAGATATAGAAATCTTTCTAATAAAAAACGAATTATAATAACATTAATAAACTGGAACATTTAACCGCAAAATCTATTGTTCTATTCATTCCTGCTCCAATTACCCAATGACTATGAAATATTGTATCTCCTGCTCCAATGTATAAAATTTTATGACTATCATGATCAATAATTCTGGAACACTCAATTGAATGTCTCATATATGTATGCCATACATCAAAAGAAATTATATAGTCCTTGCTATTAATTGATTTTTTTTTCATAAATTTTTTATAAAATTGATATATTTTATTTCTTTCATTGGAATCTTTTATAATTCTACATATTTGAATTAAGTCTTCAATATAAAAATATTTTCCTTTTAATTCTATATACGATTTTAAATCAGTTTCATTTTCTATATTTATGTCAATTTTATCTTTCCATTTTAATGCTTTAAAATTGTAACAAGTCAAGCTTGCATAAAAATAATTCTTTACAAATTTTTCATTTTTATTAAAAATAACTAAATTTTGACCTGGGATAGTTGTTATTAAATCTCTTACAAACTCTGGTTTCAAATTATACTCTTTTGCTAAATCATTTCTCAACTCTTTAGGAATATTAGCAAATGCATCTTCTGTTATCCACTCATATATATCAGGATTACATAAATCTGATTCTTGATGACAATAATTTCTCATTAATCTACCTCCCGTACAATCATACATTACTTCGATGTTAAGGTTTTTCATTGTATCATAAACTTTCTTTGTATCTGCACTCCAAAAATATATTGGGATTTTATCAACATGTATTTTAGAAAATAACATGTATTCCAAAACATTAATATTAAAATAAAGATAGTCTTTTTGCTCTTCAAGACAAAAAATTTTACTAAATATTGCTGAAAAGTAAGATGAATTTGTTGCAAATGGTCTTTCTCTTGTAAATGGTTTTCTATATAATTTTCCTTTATCTTCTTCTACCCTATTATCAAATAATATTGTTCTAACTACAGGATCACTACCTAATGATGAATCATTATAAAAAAAGTTTAGAAAAAGAGCTAAAAATAATCCAATTGGTCCTGTTCCAATTATAGCTATATTTATAACTCTCTTTCCTGAAAGTAAACTTGATACTTCTTTTTTTTCCATAAATTGATATCCTCTGGAACCTGGATAATAATTTTCTAATGAAAAATTTTTATCAAGTTTTATATTTGAAGGTATCAACATATAAGAAACTTCATTAACAAGATACTGTATATTTTTTATACTTTCACCATTCATAACTGAATCATATATAGCTATAACTTTTTCAGAATCAAATGATAAATAATTATTCCTTCTTTTTTCTATATCATTAGATAATTTTGATCTAGATTTAATTACATCATCTAAAATTTCTTTTCTAATTACCATGTCTTCTTTATTGAATTTAAATTTATATTTAGGATTAATTGTAAATATATTTTTTTTAAATTTTATTACTCTCAAAATATCATTAAAAAAAGGATGAACATATTTACCATCTTTTTTTGTTGCAAATAATTTTGAAAATAAAAAATTTATTTTATTATTAATTTCTTCCATATTAGTTTATTTTAGATTTAAATTTTTCTAAGATTTGCATATGGTTAAATTTAATTTATTCTCAAATCTTCTTTTCATTTTTTATTTGTTAAAAACAAAATTAACAAGTTCTTTGAACTTTCCTGTTAAAACAAAATATATTAAATCTACTAATCTTAAAGTAATAGGACCTGTAAAAAGTAAATTTGAATTTTTAAATCCAACCAAAGACATAATTTTTTTATCGGGTGGAGCTAATTTTATACCAAATGAATTGTATAGTAATTTTTTAAATAATTTGGCTTCTTCAAACTTTAAAGTTTATCTTTCTGATTATACAAATGAAGATAATTTTGATAACTTATTAAAATCAATAGATTCTAACAATATTATAATTGTATTACACTCATCAAGCACTAAATTAGCAGTAGACTTATCAAATAAATATAATCAAATAAAGAAAATAGTATTTCTAGATCCAGTTGATAACAGATTTACAATAAGTGATATATGTGATAATATAATGAACAAACCTAATAAAATGTTTGTAGATATTGATGACGCAATAATTATAAATGCAGAAAAATCATATACTGGAAGTTGGAATCCTCCTACAATACCATTTATACCGATATTATCATTAAATAAAGATAATCTAATACTAAAAAATAATAAATCAATAGAAACTATATCATTTAAAGACTTTGGACATACTGATTTACTAGATAAACCATGGGGAGATATTATGCACAAAACAAGGATATCCGTAGGATCATTAGATAGAAAATACACTGATATTAATAATTACCATCAAAATATTGTTGATGTAATTAGTAAATTTTGTAATTAATTACTAGAAGATAAAGTAAATGAAATAAGAACTAAAAAAGTGATATAAAAAACTAATATACCAATAAAAAATGGCCAATTTCTTTTTGTCAATTCTTCATGTTCATCATTCACTCCATCTTCAACCCATTCTTCAGAATTAATAGCGTCATCTAACTTTTCATCTTCTTGACGTTCTTCACCATGAAAATTCTCAATAATAACGCTTTTGATAAGTTTTTCTAAACCTTTTTGTAAATTGTATTTTACCATATATATATTTTTTAGAAAATAAATATCTTACATCCTCAATTATTATCTTAGTAATATAAAAATAACTAGTAAAAATAACACAACAAGTGCAATACCGATAATTATATTTAAATTTTCAATTCCTTTACTATTTAATTTTAATACACTAATTGACTTTCCTGACTTTCTAACTAAAGAATCATTATCCATGAAACCTATACCAGATAAGTAAGCTTTTGACTTGTCTTCTTTATCAACAAATGATGAAAATAGAATTGGACTTAATACTTCTGGAAAATCAATATCTAATTTAAAATTATTAAATGAATATAAATTTTCTCTATTACTAGGATTATCACTATTACCACTTTCAATTTCAGAACCAGATAAAATAATTAAAAAATTAGGATTTCTATTGTAATATTTTCCAAAAGAATCTCTATTTTCTTCTGGAATACCTTCTATAAATTTTTCATCAGTAGCATCAATACCAAATACATCTTTCAAGAAATCAAATATAACCAAGTTAAATTCTATACTAAAATTACTTCCTTGTGCAGAAACTGTAAATCTTTCTGAAAAATGATCAGTCATTTTAAGTAGTAACGCTTCTTGATTTTTTAATAAACTTAATGCACGAAGTCCAAATGCACTCATAACATTATTTCCTGATTCCTTTGAAAGTTTTTCTTCAAATTTCTTAATATCTACATTTTCTCCCATTTTTGAAATAATAAATTTTAATCCAGCTATAGGCATTGAATTATGATCAATGGAATAAGTTCCTGATAAATTCTTTTTCTCTAAATGAGATGTATCAAATAAAGTATTAGACTTTTCTTGAAAATCTTTAATAGATCCAAAATAAGTATTACTAAAATTTTCTATATTATTTTCTTCTTTTAATTCATTATTAATATATTTATAACTGGCAAAGTCTGACTTTAAGAATAACATATATAATTAAATTTAGATAAAAAAATTATAAATAGATTGAATATGATTTTATTCAGAAAATCTGAATAATTTATCTTTCCATTTTCCAAAATAGAAAGATGAAAAGAAAAAACACAAAGATCAGATTTGTATTCTAATGTTAAATCAATTGGAATACAACTCAAAAAACAGGAGAGTCAACTAAGTTGACTATATTTATCTTACTAATGTAAAAATAACACCAGCTAAAACAATAAAGAATACGACTAAGAATATTATTAATAAATAAGATGGTTTATATTCTAATTTTAAAATCATGTATGGAGATAATTTTTTTTCTCCTGTAAATTTACCTATATTATCTTTGTTCATCTTTGACAAGTCAAATTCTGATAAAGCTACAGATGAATCGAATTTCCAAATTATGAAGTAAGAAATATTGTCATTTTCTTTGTCTTTGTAACATTTTATAAATCTTCTTGGTGCTTGATCAATTGTATAAATTGATTCTTCTTTATCAACCAAAGTAAGTTCCATAGTTAATGTGTTTTCAGTAGTTTCATCATCAACAGTAGTATCAAAATTTAAAGATAATTCAACTTTATTATCTTTTCCAGCCTTAAATGTTAATTTACCATTTTCAAAATCGCTATTTTCTTCTAATTTTTCGATAGAAGGTTCATAGGTTCCTCCTGATTTTAATGGTTCTTTTTCTATTTTTTCTTTCATTTCATTAATCCATTGACCAATTGCAGTATTCTCAAACTTTTCTATCTTTTTTTCATCAGCAAAATTTTCAACACAACCTCTATTATATGTGAACATGTATATATTTTAGTAGATAAAATATTTTTACAAAAATTTAAATTGTTTCTAAAAATCTTGAACATTATTCCAAATACTTCCAGAGAAAGATATTTTATCATTAAAATAGAAATAATTATCAGGTTCATCAAATGTTAAATTATAAAAATTAAAAAAATGATTTATTAGTTTCGGTTTTACTATTGTCGGAAATATTAATGAAGAATCAAAATAAAGCTTATCGTATACTCCACTAGTATAATAAATTTTATCTGAATACTTGATTAAATCATCAGAAATTCTAACACTATTGTCCTCTTTATCATTATTATTTTTTAAATCTAAAAATAAAGTTATATTATCACTACTACAAAAGCCATTTAACAAATTAATAAATTTATCTTTAACACTCAGATACCAAACATCTGATTTTTTTTTAAAAATATTGACAGGATCCATAGATAATTGATCTGAACAATAATCTATAATTAAAGTTCCTACTGTTTCATTATACTCAACATATGTATTAACTTCCAACCTTGTAATAGATTTGTGTTTTGGTATTATTGGTAAAGAACAATTATAAATATTTACACTCAAATAATAACTCGGTTTCTCTCCTTCTAATATCGATATTTTTTTTAATTTAAAATCAGAAGGACCTTCATTCTTACTCGAAATTAAATTTGATAACCTAAAAGCTTGATAATCATCCAATTTATAGTTTAAGTATGTACTATAAGGTTTTACATTGAAATCACACATAAAAGGATTTTTTGTAAATGGATTATATGTCAGTAAAGGCATACCTGTTAAAAGACCATTATATACAAACTTTAATAAAGGATACAACTTCATATATTAAAATATGTAAATTAACTTTAAACCTATTTATTACTTATGAGGATAAACACCATATATTTGACATAATAGTGTTCCTTCTCCTTCTCTAATTCTCAATCTTACGAATCCTTTATCTCCCCATCCTGATCCCCAACTATTTTGAATTATCCAATGCTCGCCTTCAGAATCAGTGTCCCAACCAACTAACATGACTGCATGGTTTAACCCATATGAATATTCAGATGGCAAATCAATAACTCCTGACTCATAAAATCTAAAGAAAAATGAATTTGCATCTAAAGCAATTGCAATTGGACCTTTTTCTAATGATTTTTTTATATCACTAACTGATTCAGGCTTAAAAAATCTATATTCACTAAATTTTGAACCTGGAACTCTTCTATGTAATTTAAGCTTTTTTTCATCATCTGAAAATTCTTCTTTATAAAATTTTTTTATAGACTTATCAAATGCTTCAAGTTCCAAATTTTTATTTTCATCAATATATTCATTATACTCTTTACAACAATTAGCTTTACATTCTCCATCCCTAGCTGTATATGGGTAATCTTCTGAACTATGTAAACCACTATTTTCAATAACATAATCATAAGCAGTATCCATAAATCCACCACTACATCCATAATCTTCAGTTGAACAATCAACTAGTTCTTGTTCAGATAACATTTCACTTGATCTATTATTAATTCTCATATGTGACTCTAATGTACTTACTGCTGAAAATGCCCAACAACTTCCACATTGTCCTTGGTCTTTAACCATAGTTGTCATTCCATTTTTTGTCCAATCTATACCTTCATTCAAAGGTTCTTTTTCTGTACTACTTAAATTTAACATTCCCTTTATTATTTCTAATAAACAATTAGGTGAAGATGTATAATCGTCTAAACTACTTAACCATGTATTTGTAAATATTTTCCAACTAAACTTAATGTTTTTTTTTATTTGCTTTTTCATTAAATCATTAGGAATGTTATCTGATCTAAAATCATCATTAAAATCAATACTGTCAGCATATTTATTAATTGATACTTTAAAATTAATTAAATCACTACCTCTTATGTTTATATCATTAATTTTATTCCAATTTTTTTCAAAAATCAAATAGTTCTGCATTCTAGATTTCGCAATCTTTACAGAACTACTTTCTTCATTGAATTTTAATTCAAAAGGGATAGTAGATTCTGAATTTAAATTAGATTTCATTATTTCATTAATTTCATCATTGGATATAATTTTATATTTAAGTAAAAATTTATGATATTCTTTTGCTAATGGATATGAAATAGATTTTGCAATTTCTTTGTTGTTAATAATAGGTTTTGGTTCATTTTCATTATCAGGAGATCCACCACCTTGTAAGCTCATATCAAGCCTATTGTTAAAACTAATCTTTCTTGTATTAGAAATTTTGAAAGATGATCCCATTTGAATACACACTAAAAATGATATTATCGAAATGAAAAATTTCATATAGTATCATTATTATATTTTCTTTTAAATCTTTTCTATCTTTTTAAAATCATCCAAATCATCCAAATATTCCTTATAATCAGAATATCTGTGTTTTAAGAACAAGTTAATTAATAATGCTATTTGTTTATGATAACCGTTAATATTCTCTTCACCTCTATCAGGATGTCCTTCACAAAAACTATTATGCATAAAATTACTATAATCAAAATCTAAAATATCACATAATCCATAATTTAGAATTTTTAATGCTAGTTTACTATCTTCAGGATCACAAGCACATTCGTTCTCGTCACAACAATCATGATCAAGACAGTCACATTTATATTCAGATGTGATTAAATCTTTTGGTTTTATTGATAATTTTTCTGGTATAAAACTAGGCCATAATGTTTTTAATCCTGATAGAGGATTAAATGCCCAACCAAATAAAGTACTATCATCCTCCCATTTATATGATTTTTTTGTATATAAAAATAATGCTTTTTCTACATTTTCTAAATTGAATAAAGGATCTTCGTTTTCATCCCAAAAACTTTCGATTGAAGTTACTGATTTTTTTCCAGTTATCTTTTCTATTCTATTATCGACAGGATCAATTAATACTAAATTCTTTACTTTTTTATTTTTTGCATATTTTAAAGCTTCTATTGCACCAGAAGCATGAGATATTACAGTTAATGGAGAATCAGATGGTAATTTTTTTATATCTTCTTTTTCTTTTGGAATTAATATATTATTATGATATTTTTCAGATAAACTTTTCAAAAAATCATCATAAACAAATCCAGGAATACTATTAGATACTGAGGTAAAAAATAATATATTTGATGGTTCAATGTCATCATTATTTTTTAATTTATCTAAAATACTATCATCTTTAATTTTTTTTTTGATATTATAAGATTGATATAAAGAAGGTTTATTTAAAGGATTAAAAGAATAAGTCAACAAAACATTTGCCAAAAACAAACATAAGTACAACATATACTCTATATACGCGTATTAACGTTTAAACATTTTTCTATAAAAATTTTTTCTACCAATATTTAATCTCATGGGAAAATATTTACTTTCATCATTGTTATTTTTCAGTTATTATGTTAGTTCGTATGGTTTTTTTAATTCGTTTTTTAAGAGCAATCAAATAATAATACCCATATCAGATATAAAAGGTAAAATTCTGAATAATAACATAATATTCAACCCATTTGAAAAATCAGATCAATTATCATTAACAGAAAATATTATAAATTCATGTGAATCACAAAATGAAAAAATTATAAACAATGACCTAAATTTCTTAAAATTTAATCTATTATTAAATAACGATAATATAAATAATAATCTACCATTATGTGAAAGTAAGCCTCTTTACTTAAAAACTGTACCTGAAATTACAAATGAAATTAAATCAAATCTAGTCAATGAAATAGCTAATCTTCATATTATTGATAAAATTAATCATTTAATAGACTTTGATCACAAAACTGCAATATCAAAACCTCTTATAAAATATAGCTCAGGTTTACTTCCAGCTATGGATGGTATTGCTCATCATGTATTAACAATGAATCAAAATTTTATTAATTTTATACTGGATAATGATGTAATATCATTTGAAATTAAGAAAAAACTTGTATTATTTTCAATTCAAGCTGCACAAAATGGGGATAACACGGGATCAGCAATTTTACAGTTTTACTATGATATGGTTAATCATTTACTATAATACGTTTAGATATAAATAAATTTTTCTAAATATCATATAATGCCTAACTTTATATTACAATTTTTTTTAATTATGGGTATAATTTCAAAAAGTATATCTTTTAATTTGGTAAAAACTATTAACATTGTTCCAAAATTAAATGAAATTAATTATATTCCTGATCCAACACAAATATCGTCAAGTTTAGATAATATATCAATTGTTAGGGGGATTGCAAATTTTTTACCAAATATAGATCTAATCGGTCATCAAGTCCTACTTTCTAACAAAGAATTGATACCTCTAATACTTGAAAAAGATAATATTCCTGATGATATTAAAAAAGAATTGATATTAGGAATTATAAAAATGACACAATATGGAGATTCATTTGGAGGTATATTATTAGAAAACTATTATCACATTGTTGATAAGATATTTTAATTTAAATTATTGAGTTTATAAATTTAAATTAATCTATTAGTTTAATATTATAAATGAAGCTTTATTCTTTCCTCAAGAATAAGCTAAATTTCAAAATTTCTGAACCTATTCCTATTTTAACTGCCTGTAAAATGAGCAAAAAATCAGATCTTCCAGGTGCAGAATTAGGAATTCCATTGAATATTTTTCAATATATAGCTTCATATAACCATTATGGTGCTAATATAATAAATCCACAATTAATTCTCTTACAGTTTTTAATAGGATTTTATACATATGGAAAAGATAGATATTATGATGCTATTGCTGCAAAGACGACAGGAATAGGTTATGGATCTAAGAAAGATTTATATGATTATATACTTGAAAATAAAGAATTACTTAAAAATATGATCGACTATTCTTTCTATGCAATAGTATCTATAATTTTATTTAGTAACACAAATGTCGATATTAATGATAATATAACATTAGAGTCGTTTTATAACCTTGTCAAAGATATGCATATTGAACAAAAATTGCCATTTATTGCTACTTTACTTAGTACTGAATACTATTCTAAGATTAAGGAAAAATATGGATTTCTTAAAAGTACATATGTTGCATTAATGTGGACAATTAGTTCTGTTATACTTCCTGCTGTTATTTATGATCACAATTTTAGTATTATAAAATTTCCTATGGATTATTTCCCTGTATTTGCTTTGATATTTAGTAGTAGTAATCTTCTTGATATCCGAGATATTGATGAAGATAAAAAAAATGGCATTAGTACATTACCTGTAATTTTTGGTCCTGAAAAGTCTCAATTAATAAGTATATTTTCAATATTACTTTCATCTATACTGATATTTTTCAATGGATTTTACACTCCTGGTGATGCTTTTAGTATTCAAAAAGTTATTCTTAACATAATTTTAGAGATACAAAATCTAGCAATTCTTCTTCAAGCTACAAACGGACAAGATAAAAATAAAAATTAATAATAAGATAAAATCTATAGATTGATATTATGATGAAAGAATATTTACAACTAAAATTTATTATAATATCAATTATCATTCTTATTTCTTTAGTACTAATAATTAAATATTATAATAATATGTTTTTTACACACATAGATAATGAAAAATGTAAAAATAATATTAATTCTCTTATATATAATGATTCTAATACAAAGGATTCTATAGATGATAATTTAGATTATGAATATATAATTATAGGATCTGGCCCTGCAGGATTACAAGCTGGCTATTTTCTAGAAAAATATAAAAAAAAATATGTTATTCTTGAAAAAAGCTCAAATGTTGGTGATTTTTTTAAAAAGTATCCTATACATAGAAAATTGATATCAATAAATAAAGTTTATACAGGAACTGATAATAAAGAATTTAATTTAAGACATGATTGGAATTCACTTTTATCTGATGATGATTCATTATTATTTAAAAATTATTCAAAAGAATTTTATCCTAAAGCAGATACAATGGTCGAATATCTAAATGACTTTTATAAAAAAAATAAACTTAATATACTTTTTAATTTTGATGTTAAAAAAATAAATAAAATTAATGAAAATGAATTCTCAATTATTGGAAATAATATGGAAATTAAATCATCTAAACTTATTGTAGCTGCTGGAATGTTTAAACCACATAAGTTAAATATTGATGGATCAATATCATATACGCAGTTAACTACAGATAAAAGTAAATTCAAAAATAAAAATGTAATGATTATTGGACAAGGGAATTCTGCATTTGAAACTGCAGACTATCTAACTGATACTGCTGCAATTATACATATTTATGGAAGAGGACCATTAAAATTTGCATGGCAAACTCATTATGTTGGACATCTAAGAGCAGTTAATAATAACTTCTTGGATACTTATCAACTCAAAACTCAAAATGGAATGTCAGGATTTGATGATAATGAAGTAGTTATAAAGAATAATGGAAAATATTTTTGTTATGATAAAGATTCAGAAACTGTTGATGAACAAAATCCAAAGAATGGTTATGACTTTGTAATTGATTGTACAGGATTCAAGTTAGATACATCTATTTTCGGAAATATTAAACCTGAACATAACGAGAAGGTTCCATTAATTAATTCTAATTTTGAAAGTGTTAATATATCAAATTTATTTTTTGCTGGGGTTTTATCTCAGCATATAGCCTACAAAAAGAGCTCAGGTGCATTTATTCATGGATTCAGATATCTTATTAGAACAATGATTAATTTACAAACAAACAATCTAACAATTAACAGATTTAATAAAAGTGATTTGGATGGACTACTTGATAAAATTCTTGATAGAATTAATAATGGATCAGGAATATTTCAAATGTTTGGATGTCTTGTTGATCCAATTGTTTTTGTTGATAATGAAATAATTTATATTGAAGAAATACCTATTAAACTATTTGAAGAAAAATATAAAAACTGTAATTATAAATACCTTGTAATTTCTTTAAACTATGGTAATTTTGGCGGTGTTATAGTAAATACAAGGAGTCTTGGAGATGCATCATATGTTTTTGGAGAAGATAGAGCGATTGGTTCTAATCCTGAAAATGCTCATCTGAGCAATTTCTTACATCCAATCTTAAAACTTTATCACAAATCTTTCCTAATAAAAGAATTTCATATGTCAGAACATCTTATGACTGAATTCAAGTTAAAAGATGTACACATTAAACCTCTAAAAAAATTCTTAATTACATTACAATAAAATATTTTCCACTAGAATATTTTAAACTTGGAATACCAATTATTCTTGCATTTATTGAATCATACTTTACCATATCTTTTTTTGTTAATTTCTTACTATTTATTAAATTTATTAGACTATCTTTTAACTTTTCTCTGTCTTCCTCTTTATTAATAATTAATTTTTGAACAAACTCTTTAATCTTTATTATCTTATGTATACTTGATAATTTTGTCCATGGTTTTTTATATAAATAATCATCAGAAAATTCATTAAAATTATCAGTTAAACTTAAAGAATTATCCATACGATCATTTACTATTGGTTTTATGAATGTACTTCTATTTTCTGTTTCACTTGATGAATTCACATCATTAACTGTTTTAGACTTTTTCCTTTGACATTCTAATAATTCTTTTTTTTCACTATAATCATCTGAATCATATTTATCAATTGATTTATCTAATTCAAATTTCAAATTTGAAAAATATTCATATTCAATATAATTTGAAATACTTTGCATACTCATTAATAAATTAACCTCCTTTTCTTTTATAACATTTTTCAACTTTTTTAATTAACTTTTGATAACTCTATATTTTTTAAAAAAGAATCAAGATCAATTTTACTGTCGTCAATTTCTGTAAATTGATTCTCCAAAATATCACTTTTTAGGGCTGTTAATTTATCTTCATTAACACATAAATCGTCTGATGAAGATAACTGATTATTTTCAAAGATTAACTTCTTAACTTTATATTGACTACTCCCATAATTTTCATCTTTTATTGGTTTTTTACAAATTAAGTAATGGAAGGTAAACATACCTATACATCCTATAAAAAATTTAACTTTAAATACAAATTTATTTTTCATTTATGTGCAAGAGATTATTATCTAAATATTACTTTATATTCATACCAATAATATTTTTAATTTTTTTTTTCTAAAATAGTCTAATATGAAAATTTTTGTAATTATTTTAATCACAATTATAATATTTATTTGTTGTTATTATAATTATAATTATAGAGAAGAAATGACAAATTGTCATTCTAATCATAAAAAACCTAGTGATATTTGTAGAGGAAAACTTACAGATAGAGAGTATTTAGAACATATGATACCTCACCATCAAGTAGCAATTGATATTAGTTATATGTTACAAAAAACATCAAAGTCACCAGAAATGCATGAAATTTTAAGAAAGCTAATATTTAATCAAGAAATGGAAGTAATTTTAATGAATAAAATCTTGAAAAGTATGCCTAATAATGTATCAGCAAGCGAACCAAAAACAAAAAGTTATATACCTACTGTTAGTGATTTTAAAAAACCTAATAAACTTGGTCTTACACAAACATATTGTGATCCTCATTTTTTTGACCCAGAAGAACATATGAATCATATGAAGAATATGAAATTAGATGATAAAATGTATATCGAACATATGATACCTCATCATCAAGTTGCTGTTGATATGAGTAAAGTATTACTAAAAAACACAAAAAGGGATTTTATGATATATTTAGCATATAGGATAATTAGAAGTCAACATGCTGAAATTATTTTACTAGGTGAATTTCTAAATAAATCATCTTATAATCATTATAGTCAATTAATTTCTAAATAAAAAAATTCTCCAGAGATTTAAATAGATTCATCTTTGATGAATCAAAAGAATCAACAAAGTTGATTCCCTGTAGAGAAAAACTTTTATGAGTAAATTAATTCTTGCTAATCTTCTTTCTGTATTGCATAGCAAAATGAATATATGATCTTTACGAAGTAAAGATATTGATCGAAGATCAGATTTGCTATGCAATACAAATGAGATTTTGTTATAAT
>MDTB01011257.1_pt1 | contig 14556 bp, 17 predicted proteins | sample 811161 | NCBI WGS metagenome assembly MDTB01 (sample SAMN05326650, study PRJNA326480) | marine metagenome | isolation source: seawater | place: Mediterranean Sea | collected 2009
ACTCTATTATTTTCCAATACAAAAATCGTTGAAAATACTGCCTAATATCTCTTCTACATCGACTTTTCCAACAATCATGCCTAAGTGTCTAGTTGCTAATCGCAAATCCTCAGCAGCTTTATCAAAATCCTTTTTATGATTTTTATTTAAAAAATTTTTCAAATGATCTACGCACAGTGACAAGTGCTGCCTATGTCTCTCTCTAGTTATTAAAATATCTTCTTCACTTATAAATTTATCTTTTAAATAGTTTTTAATTTTAAAAATTAAATCATCTACATTTAAATTATCTTTTAAAGAGATCAAAACATGGTTAAGTTTGGAAATTTCTGGGTCTAATTTTGTTTTTAAAAGATCCGATTTATTTACAACTAATATGGCGTTATTTTTTAATAAATCACTCAAAAAACCGCTTAAATCAATACTTTTAGCATCAACTACTACTAATTTTAAGTCGGCATTTTCTGCTTTATTAAGAGATAACTTAATACCTTTTTTTTCAATTTCATCTTTGGATTCCCTTATTCCTGCTGTATCTGAAACAATAACTGGATAACCATCTATGTTCAAATGGGTTTCGACAACATCTCTTGTTGTGCCAGCAATTTCCGAAACTATGGCAACTTCTCTATTTGACAAATTATTTAGCAAACTAGACTTGCCAGCATTACTCGGCCCTATGATTGCAATTTTAAATCCTTCACGAATTATTTCTCCAACTTTTTGGTCATTTAATATTTTTTCAATTTCTTTCAAAACTTCTGTGGAATCTTTTTTAATCTTTTTTAAATTTTCTTCTGGTAGATCTTCATCTGGAAAATCTATTTTTGCTTCAACGAATGATAAAAGTTTTAAAAGTTTTTCTCTGAGCTGATTAAATTTTTCTGCGGAGTTTCCTTTCATTATTTTTACAGCTTGCAACCTCTGAATTTCTGTCTCTGCTGATATCAAATCCGCTACACTCTCGGCCTTTAACAAATTAATTTTTCCATTTTGAAAAGCAAGTTTTGTAAATTCTCCTGGTTCAGCTAATCGACAATTTCTAATTTTTGATATTTGCTTTTGGACGGCTAGAATCACGGCCTTGCCACCATGAACATGTATCTCGGCCATATCCTCACCTGTGTAGCTCTCAGGCCCGGGAAACCAGATGATTATACCCTCATCAATTAACTCAGAAGTATTGATATTGTTTATTTTCAGCAGAGTAGCCATTCTCGGTTTAGGAACTTTCTTTCGAGTTAAAGACTCTAAAACAAATGAAGTATCAGGGCCAGATATTCTGATTATTGCAATCCCAGAAATACCAGGCCCAGTTGATAAAGCGTAAATAGTCATTTAAAATAAATAATATAACTAATTGTAGTATAATTTGTAAAATTTTTTTTAAGTTAATGATTATTTGGTTAGCCTCATATCCTAAAAGCGGAAATACATGGTTAAGAGCTTTTATTTCATCAATTCTCTTTTCTAAAGATGGCTTGATGCATAAAAATCTTTGGGAAAAAATACCTCAATTTCCATTATTTTCACATTTTGATGGTCTAGTTGATAATAGAGAAGTTTTTTTTTTAAAAAAAAAGGAGCATGTATTTAAAATTTTTAGTGGTTTATAAATGCTCAAATTAAATTAAATTTAAATAACAAAACAAAATTTTTAAAAACACATTTTCTAAATTGCAAAGTTGATAAAGACAATTTTACAGACAGAGAAAATACCCTAGGTACAATTCATATTGTTAGAGATCCTAGAAACGTAGTTACCTCAATAAAAAATCATTATAATTTTCAAAGCTATAACGAAGCTTGTGAACATATGTTTGATGAGCAAAAATGGCTTGTTGATAAAGAAAAGGATCTTTTATTTGCACCAACTTTGATAGGCTCATGGAATACACATTACAATATGTGGAAACAGTCAAAAAAAAATTATCTTCTCATAAAATACGAAGATTTATTAAATAATCCCTTAAATGCATTTAAAATAATAAAAAGTTATCTAGAAAATGTAATGGAAATTAAAATTGATAATAAGGTTTATACAAACGCAATTGAATCTACATCATTTGAAAAACTAAGATCAATGGAAATAAATAATGAATTTTATGAAAATGCTTTAGATAAAATGAACAAAAAAATTACTTTTTTCAAATTAGGAAGTGAAAACAACTGGAAAAAAATTCTTAAAGCAGAAATAATTAAAAAAATTGAAAAAAAATTTTATAATGAAATGAAAGAATTAAATTATATCTAAACTTTCTTCATAATTTCAATTAATATCCTGCTTAAATCTTGAACAAAAGCGTTTGTATCAAAGAGAGGTGAATTCAAAACTTTTTGTCTTAATGATAATCTTAATTTAGAAAGTTTTATACTATCCTGAAATTGCATAGATTTGTTGTAGTAATCTAAATGATCATTAGCTATAAATTCTTCTAAACTAAGATTTTTATTTATACTTTCACCACATCTGGAATTAAGATTAAAACCTTTTAGAGTTAGGACTGGGACACCCATTAAATATGATTGAAATGAAGTTGTAACACCCGTGTATGGAAAAGTATCTAAAGCTAAGTCTATTTGATGATAATCTTTCATAAACTCTTCTTCCTTAGATTTTTTCATAAATACAATTTTTTTGGGATCAACATTTTCTATCTCGAACTTCTTTTTTAAATTATCATAAATTTCTTTATCATAACCTTGGGAATTCTTTAAATATAAAACTGATTTAGAATTATTTAAAATTTTAGACCAAACTTTTATGGTATCATTTGAGATCTTTTTAAAACTATTAAAGGAACCAAATCTAAAAGTTTCGTTATTTTCAAATGGCAACTTGTTTACTTTAGGCAAATTTTCAGGTTTTGACATTGCGTTCCAAATTGAAGGCAAAAGAATAATTTTTTCTTTGTAAAGATTCTCTTCACCTGTTTTAAAAAGGTTTTTATCTGCAACGATATAATCCATATTTCTTATCCCAAGAGAATTATTATATCCACACCATCCAATTTGAATCTTTGCAGATCTTGCTGCAAAAACGTTTAATCTATTTCCATATGTGAAGCCATTTAAATCAATTAAAATATCTATATTTAAAGATCTTATTAAATTGATTAATTTTTTATCCTCATAATCAAGCACATCGTGCCATTCATCAAAATGATTTTGATAAAATTTAGTTATCACTTCGTGGTGTCTTTTTAATTCTAAATTGCTGAACGCTGTTATATGAAAATTTTTTTTATCAATTTTAGAAATTACATCTTTTAAAAAGAAATTGACTGAGTGATTTCTTAGATCTCCTGAAAGAAAACCAATTTTTATTTTTCCATTCCTAACATTTATTTTCTCAAAGTTGGGTAGTTTTGAATACTTGTCTATAGTTTGTCCTAATTTTACACATTCATTATAATAATCTTGTTGACTAATTTCAGAGGGATAATTCATTGAAGCCAAATATGTTAGTCTGCCACCATCAATGGTTGATGCTGGATTTAGATTGACAAGTTCTTTAAAAAATTTTACTGATAGATCCATGTTTCCTAATTGAAAATGAACTCTAGCTAAACCCTCCACTACTTTAGGGTCAATATTATTTTTTTTATAAAAATCTTCAAGATGTTGCAAAACATAGCCACTAATCTCTGCTTTAAGACTAGACAATATCAAATTGTGTAGAACTTCTGTATTTGATTTATCACTAGAGTAAATCTTTTCAAAAATAACAGTGGCCTTTAAGAAATCCTCTTTTTTAGAATCTGGATTTAAAACTTTTGAACCAGCATATCCCAACATCAAATAGATAGGTAGATTTTCAGGTTTACCTAATTTTTCTATTTGGGACTCAAATTTAGAATAATTTTTTTGGTCAAATAACCTTTTAAGTTTTAGTTTTTGATCTTTATTAAGATCAATAATCATTTTTAAGCAGGTTTATTCATTGAGTTAAAAAATTCTGAGTTGTTTTTTGTATCCTTCAACTTCGAACTTATAAATTCTATTGCATCCATAGTACCCATTGGAGCAATGATCCTTCTGAGCACATTCATTTTTTGTAGATCATTTTTATCAAAAATCAGTTCTTCTCTTCTGGTTCCCGATTTAGTAATATCTATTGCTGGGTAAATTCTTTTATCAGCTATTTTTCTATCTAAAACTGTCTCACTATTACCGGTTCCTTTAAATTCCTCAAAAATAACTTCATCCATTCTACTTCCAGTATCAATTAAAGCAGTAGATATAATGGTTAAAGATCCACCCTCTTCAATATTTCTAGCAGCACCAAAAAATCTCTTTGGTCTTTGTAAGGCGTTAGCATCTACACCACCAGTTAAAACTTTTCCAGAACTTGGTATAACTGCATTATATGCTCTACCTAATCTGGTGATGGAATCTAACAAAATTACAACATCTTTTTTATGCTCTGTTAGTCTTTTTGCTTTTTCTATAACCATTTCGGCTACTGCTACATGACGTTGAGCAGGTTCATCAAAAGTCGAACTAATTACTTCACCTTTAACTGTTCTTTGCATATCTGTTACTTCCTCAGGACGTTCATCAATTAATAGAACCATCAAATAACATTCTGGGTAATTCTTAGCTATAGAATTCGCTATACTTTGCAAAATCATTGTTTTACCAGCTTTAGGTGGAGAAATAATTATTGATCTTTGGCCTTTACCAATTGGACTAACAAGATCAATTAATCTGGGTGTTAGGTCTTGTTTTTTGTCAGGTTTATTTATCTCTACTTCCATAACAAGTTGTTTATCTGGGTAAAGTGGAGTTAAGTTATCAAACGCTATTTTATGTCTAGATTTATCTGGTTCTTCAAAATTAATTTTGCTTACTTGAAGTAAAGCAAAATATCTTTCACCTTCCTTAGGGGCTCTTACTGGTCCTTCTACAGTGTCGCCAGTCCTTAAACCAAATTTTCTAATTTGACTAGGGCTTACATAAATATCATCAGGTCCTGGTAAATAATTAGATTCCATTGCTCTTAAAAAACCAAATCCATCTTGAAGCAATTGTAAAACTCCTGCGCCAGTAATTTCCTCTTTTTCCGCGACCTTTTTTAAAATAGCAAAAAGTATTTCTTGCTTTCTTAATGTACTAGCATTTTCAATACCAAGCTCTTCGGCTTGCGTTATAAGTTGTTCGGATGATTTAAGTTTTAGTTCTTGAATGTTCATGATTAAAAAAATTATTAAGGACTTAATAAATGATATTAATATATATATTATTAGATATTATTCAACCTTAGATAGGTTTAAAAACAACAACAAAAACTATCAAAATCAACAAAATAGTGGGTATTTCATTAATAAATCGATAAAATTTATGAGAATACCTGTTACTGTCATATTTAAAAACGTTAACAATATTACCTAGATAAAAATGATAAATAGTTAATATAATTACAAATATAAGTTTTAGCACCATCCAGGTTTGTCCTAGTTCTTGAAAACCAATACTATGAATTAATAACAATCCGAAAAGCCAGGACAAAACCATTGCAGGTGTCATGATGTAATAATAAAGTTTTTTTTCCATCACTTTAAATATTTCCGATGTCTTAATCTCTGAATTATTTTCAGCATGATAAACAAAAATTCTTGGAAGATAAAGCAATCCGGCCATCCATGAGATGACGGAAATTAAATGTAAAGATTTAAAAAGCAAATACAGATTCATTAGTTAGACGCTTTTTTTTATTAAAGATTTTAGTAAAAGAATATGATCATTATTGTCGTTTAAACAAGGCACCATGTCAAAGTTTTCTCCTCCCGCACTCATAAAGCTTTCTTTGCCTTGAATTAATATCTCTTCTAAAGTCTCAACACAGTCAGAAGAAAAACCCGGACATATTGCTAATATTTTTTTTTTTCCCTCCTTCGGTAAATTTTCTAATGTTTTATCTGTATAAGGTTGCAACCATTCTTGGGGGCCAAACCTTGATTGAAACGTAGTTTTTATCTCTATGGAATTAAATTTTTCAGAAATTAACCTGGTAGTTTTGTGACAATAACAATGATAAGGGTCGCCTTTATCAAAATATTTCTTAGGTATTCCATGATAGGAGGCCAAAATTAAATCAGGTTTCCAATCAATTTCTTTAATTTTTTTATTGATGGAGTTTACTAATGCTTCAATATAAAGAGGATCAGACTCATAATGTGGAATTATCTTTAAATAGGGTTGCCATCTCATTTCCATTAATGTTCTATATACTTCATCACAAACTGTTGCTGTAGTTGCTGCTGCATATTGAGGGTATAAAGGTAAAATAACTAAATTTTCACAGCCTTTATCATGTAACATTGTAATTCTACTTTTAATGCTAGGATTGCCATATCGCATTGCAAAATCTATTATTAAATTTTCTTCTGCTATGGAAGCAGATATTTTTTCTGCTTGTTTTTTAGTATAAAATAAAAGCGGAGAAATATTTTCATCTTTCATCCAAATTTCCTTGTAGGCCTTAGCTGTTTTAGATGGTCTAAAGTTTAAAATAAACAAATTTAAAATTATTTGCCAAACAACAGGATTTACCTCTATGACTCTTTTGTCAGACAAAAATTCCTTTAAATATTTTCTTATATCAAACCAGCTTGTTGAATCGGGAGTTCCTAGATTAACAATTAATACACCTGTTTTACCAAATTTAACTTTGGGATGATTAATGTCATTTATCATCTAATAATCTTTTACCATTTTGACCAAATAATCCATCATATTGGGATTGGTTTCAGGCAAAATTCCATGCCCTAAATTAAATATATATGGATGATCTTTAAAAATATTTAAATATTTTTTTGCTTCTTTTTTTAAATTATCTTTATCCGTTAGTAAAATTTTGGGATCCATGCCACCTTGAATTGGTATTTTAATATGTTTTCTAATTAAATTTGGATTAATTTCATAATCAATACAAATTACGTCAGGTTTCACGACTTCGCAATATTTCTTGTAATCTTTGATACCACGTGGAAAACAAATTACTGGAATATTTAATGATTTAACATACTCGACTAAATTTAAGGTTGGTTCGTAAATAAATTTACCTAAGTTTTTTTCACTTAATAATCCAGCCCAGCTATCAAATATTTGGATAACTTCCACACCGCTCTTTACTTGATTTTTTATATGAACTTTTAAAAATTTTTCTATTATAGTTAATAAATTATTAATTGAGACATTATTTGAAAAAAAATTTTCTTTTAGTTTCAATTTGGGAGATTGTTTATTTAACATGTAAACTAACAGAGTCCATGGGGCGCCCACAAAACCTATTATACTTTTATTTTTTGTCAATTCATTTGAACAAACTAAATCAATAGCTTTATAAACAGGTTCTAATTTATTTGTAAATTCCTCCTCATTTAATTTAGAAAATTTATGCAAATTAAACTCACCTAACAATGGTCCAAAATTTTTTTTAAATTCTACTTTTTGATTAAGACCATAAGGAAGCATTAGAATATCTGAAAAAATTATAGCAGCATCTAAATCAAATCTTTTTAAGGGTTGTAATGTTATTTCAGAGGATAAATTCGAGTTTAAACATAATTTAATAAAATCAGGATTTTCTTTTCTAATTTTTCTAAATTCGGGTAAATACCTTCCAGCTTGTCTCATTATCCATATAGGTTTAATATTAGTATCTTTATTTATTATTACTTTACTTATTGGTGACATATTAATAATTAAATATAATAGATTGTATTATTAGTATAGTTTGTGAATTGTGGTGATTTATTTTAATACACATTTTATATACAATTTATTAACATTTAGTTCTTTAAATTTATTTAATATATAAGCAAAATTGAAGCTTATTTACAAAACTGATTTTTTCTCTAAGTTTTTATACAATTGTTTAATAATGTTAATAAAACCCTTGTTTTACAACAAAAATTAAAAAATACTAAAATTGTACAGTATGATTTAAATATAAAAAAATTATTAACACTTTATACATGAATAATAAGTATCAAATATATTTAATTTCAGATTCAACTGGAGAGACTTTAGATAGAATTTTCCTTGCAATAAAAGCACAATTCAAGAACATAAATTATAAAATTCATACTTATTCATTTACTAGAACCGAAAACCAAATAACCAACATTATTTCTAATGCTGTTAAAAATGATAATTCTATAATTTTATATTCTATAGTTGATAGTAATTTAGCAAAACATCTTGCCAATGTAAGTTCAGAAAAAAAAATTCCATGTTTTGGTGTTTTGGGCGATCTTATATTAAGTTTTTCCAAACTTCTTAACCAAAAAGCCTCACATATACCTAGTGGTCAATATGCTTTAAATGACGAATATTATAAAAGAATCGAAGCTATACAGTTTACGATGAATCATGATGATGGAAATCTTGTCAAAGAAATAAAAAAATCTGACATAATTTTACTAGGTGTTAGCAGAACCAGTAAAACACCCACTGCTATTTATTTAGCAAACAAAGGCTTTAAAACATCAAACATACCTCTGGTTAATGAAAACTCAATTCCACAAATTTTAAAAAATAACCCAAAAATTTCTTGTGTTATTGGTTTGAGTACTGAACCAGAAAGATTAGCTGATATTAGAAAAAACAGGATGAATTCGCTAAGAGAAAATGAAAATAAATCTTATACAAATTTGGATGAAATTAAAAAAGAAGTTGACGAAGCAAAAAACACTTTTAAAAAATATAAATGGCCTACAATTGATGTAACTAGAAAATCTGTAGAAGAAACTGCCGCTTCTGTTATAAAAATATACGAAATTTTTAATTCAAATGGTTGATCTGATACTTGCATCGAAAAGTAAAGTAAGAAAAAAAATATTAGACGAAAATAATATTTTTGTTCAAGTAAAACCTTCTAATGTGGATGAAGATCCAATCAAACAAAGTTTACTAAAAGAAAAAGCTTCTCCAGAAATAATATCCAAAAATCTCGCAGAAATAAAAGCTATTAGAGTTAGCCAAAAAAATTCTGATATGCTTGTTTTGGGAGCTGATAGTGTAATAGATTTGGACGGTGAATTAATATCAAAGCCAGAAAACAGAGATGAAGCATTCGATATCTTAAAAAAGCTTAATGGTAAAAAACATTATTTGATAAGTTCAGTTTGTATTTCAAAAAATGGTTCTATGATTTGGAACTGCACAGATAAAGCTATCTTAATTATGAAAAATTTTAGTGATGAAGAGCTTAGAAATTATTTGTCTAAAATTTCAGAAGAATCTCTTTACTCATATAATGTTTATCAAATTGAGGGAGAGGGTAAAAATTTATTTTCAAATATTGAGGGAGATAATGATACAATAATGGGTCTTCCCATAAAGAAGATTAAAGAATATTTAAATAATTATAAATAATATGAATAGATATTTAGTAATTGGAAATCCAATAAGTCACTCTTTATCACCAGAATTACATAATTATTGGCTTAAACAAAATAATATACACGCCATTTATGATAAAGAAAAACTAACTGATAATGATTTAAAAAATCTTTTTTTAAGAATTAAAAAGAAAGAAATTAATGGAGTAAATATTACTGTCCCTTTTAAAAAAAATGTAATTAATTTTTTGGACGATTTAAGTCTAGAAGCAAAAGAAACTCAATCAGTTAATACGATTCATTTAGAAAATGATAAAATAGTTGGGCACAACACAGATATTAATGGATTTGAACTTGCAGTCAGAAATACAAATTTTGATATTGCTGGAAAAAAAATTTTAGTTCTTGGGGCTGGTGGTGTTGTTCCATCTATTATTTTTGCTCTTTACAAAATGAAAGTTTCTGATGTCACATTGTGTAATAGAACAAAGGTTAAAGCTGAAAATTTAAAAAATTTATTTGAAAATCTTAAAGTAATTGATTGGGGTGTAATACCAGAAATTGATATGGTTGTTAATGCAACAAGTGTTGGGTTAAAAAAAAGTGATAAATTAGGTTTAGATTTTTCAAAATCTTTAAATATTAAATTTTTTTATGATGTAATCTATAATCCAAAGGAAACAAATTTTCTAAAGGATGCAAAAAAAATGGGTGTGAGAGCAGAAAATGGAAAGAAAATGTTTATTTACCAAGCAGCAGAGTCTTTTAAAATTTGGCACGGAATTCAACCGGAAATAAATAATGAAGTAATTAATCTTTTAGATAAATGATTAGAATTGGAATTTTAGGTGATATCGGAGCAGGTAAAAGTTATATAGCCAAGAATTTTGGGTATCCAGTGTTTAATGCAGATAAGGAAGTTGGCAATTTATATAAAAAGAATAAAAAAGTTTTCATTAAATTAAAAAAAGTTTTATCTAAATATATTTATACGTTTCCTATAAGTAAAACAGAAATTACTGCTGCTATTTTAAGTAATAAAACAAATTTAAAAAAAATTATTAATATTATTCACTTAGAAGTAAGAAAAAAAATGAATATTTTTTTAAAAAAAAACAAATTTAAAAAAATTGTTATTTTGGATATTCCACTTTTACTTGAAAATAAGATTAATAAGAAAGGTGATATTTTAGTTTTTGTTCAGTCAAAAAATTCCGATATTTTAAAGAGATTAAAAAAAAGAAATAATTTTAATCAAAATTTATTTACTAAATTTAAGAAAATCCAACTGCCACTTCATATAAAAAAAAAGAAATCTCATTTTATAATTAAAAATGATTTTACTAATAAATCTGTTAAAAGAGATATTAAACTTATTTTAAAAAAAATTTTATAAATGAAAGAAGTTATTTTAGATACTGAAACCACTGGACTTTCAATAAAAGATGGCCATCGAATAGTTGAGATTGGTTGTATTGAACTTGATAATTTAATTCCTACCAGAAATAAATTCCATTGTTACCTTAATCCTGAGAGAAAGGTTTCTGAAAAAGCGCTAGAGATACATGGGTATACAGACGAATTTCTATCAAATAAAAATAAATTTAAAGATATTTCCCAGGAATTTTTGAATTTTATTAATGGAAAAAGATTAATTATACATAATGCGGAATTTGATTTATCTCATCTAAACAATGAATTGAAGATTATTGGTAAAGAAAAAATTAATAATAATGTAATTGACACATTAATTTTAGCTAGAGAGAAATTTCCTGGTTCTTCAATTAGTTTGGATGCGTTATGTAAAAGATATAGAATTGATAACTCTAAAAGGTCGCAACATACTGCCTTGATAGATTGTGATTTACTATCTAAAGTCTACATTAATTTAATTGACCAAAAAGAACCTACTCTCGATTTTAAAACCACCAATCATAAACAAGATGTCACTAATGAAAAAAAAATTTCTTATTATAAGAAAATTATAACTCCTAGTTTAGATGAGATTAAAAGTCATAAACAATACCTGAAGACAAATTTAAAAAAAAATTTCTTTAATTAAATCTGTCGTTATAAAGTTTAACAAAGTCAATTTTCTTTTCTAATTTTATAGAAGGATGGCCAGAGTTATGAATCAAATTCAAAAATGAAGCCTCTAAATTTGGATATATTTTTGTTTGAACGTCACATAGAATTATTTTTTCTAGATCCTTTTTTTCTTTAACTTCATCATCAACCTTAATAATAGTCGCATAAATTATTTCAAAATAAGATTTTCTTTCATTTGGCTCCTTATCTTCAAATTTTAAAGTAGTGTTAATTTCAATTAATTTTTGTTTAAGAACTTTTGAAGTAATGTCAATATTTAGATTGTATTTTGAAATATTATCTTTAACAAACAAATAAGTTTCTAAGTTAGGAGTTTCACTAGACAAATCTTTTATGTATTGAGCTAGTATTTTATAATTTTCTGTCATCGTCATTATCTAAATCTTCGTATTCACCTTCTATATATGGTTTTTTAACTTTTGTGTTATTTTTAAATTTGTTTATTAATCTTCCAAAAATTAGTTTTCTTGTTAACGGGAAGATTAATAAAAAACCAATAACGTCTGTTGCAAAACCTGGTATAATTAGAAGTATTGATGCAAAAGCAATTGCGGCACCAGAAATAATTTCATAAGCTGGTACTTGATTTTTAATTAGTTGAGAAAATCCAGACCTTAAAGTATTTAGACCTTCAAACCTTGCATAAAATACTCCAATTATAGCTGTAATAAATATTAAAGAAATCGTGTTAAAGGCACCTATTTGAGAGCCAATTTTTATAAAAAGATAAATTTCAATGATTGGAACTAGAATAATGGTGATTAAAACTGTGTTCATTTGTCTTTAATGTAATTGCTAGTTGAAATTAATCAACATAGTAATTAAATTATATTCATATGAATTATAGTTTTGAGTATATCGACATAATTTTACTTGCAATGATAGCGGGTTTTATTTTTTTACGTCTAAGAGGAATTTTGGGAAAAAGAACAGGCTTTGATGGAAAAATTTCTCCTCAATTTGAGGAAGTTTTAAAAAATATTAATCCTGATTCCAAAGTAAAACAAACTGATAATTTTGATGAAAAAGCACAAAAAGAATTTTTAAAGGGCGCACAAATTGCTTATGAAACTATTATAACCGACTTTAGTGATAATGATAATAAACTCACTAAAAGCAAACCACTTTTAAGTCAAAAAATTCATGATCAGTTTAATCAAGCACTTTTGGAAAGAAATAATAGAGGGCACTTTGCTGAAATTACGTTTATAGGAATTAATTCTGCAGATATTAAAGAGCATAAAAAAGCTGATAGCATCTTAAAAGTAACAGTAGATTTTGTTGCAGAAGTAATAACTTGTATAAAAGATAAAGATAAAAAAATTATATCTGGTAATCCGGATAAGATCAAAAAAATATATGACACTTGGGTTTTTTCTAGAGATATAAGATCGAATAATCCAAATTGGCAATTGGAAGATATTTCAACTTAATTGAATAGTAAAATTTCAGATAAAGATAAAAAAGATTGGGAAAATTTCTTATCTAAAAATGAAAATTTACCAAATAAAGACTCCAAACTTTTAAAGGAGAAATTAGGCAAGAGTATCACTTTTGATTTACATGGCTATTCTTTAGACGAGGCAAACATAAAAGTGAAAAATCTAATTATAGATGCTTACAACAATCAAGTGAGAAAACTTATAATTGTAACAGGTAAGGGACTACACTCAACTAATGAAAAAGATCCTTATGTTTCAAAAGATTTAGGTATTTTAAAAAATTCTGTTCCAGAATATATTCGTGGTGAAAATAATTTAATGAGCGTTATTAATAACATTGAGGAAGCTAATACTGAAGACGGCGGTGCTGGTGCCTTTTATATATTTTTAAAAAAAAAATTACAGAATAAATTTTGATAAGTCAGTATCTTTGATTAAATTATCAAGGTTTTTATTTATATATTCTTTATTTATAACTATTTTTTCCCCTGAACGATCTGTAGCTGAGAAACTAATTTCATCTAAAATTTTTTCAATAATTGTGTGTAATCTTCTTGCACCAATATTTTCAACAGTTGCGTTTACTTCAGATGCTATGTTCGCGATAGTATCTATGCCGTCTTCAGAAAATTCAAGATCTACATTTTCAGTCTTAAGTAATGCCACATATTGCTTTATCAAACTAAAATCTGGTTCTTTAAGTATTCTTTTAAAATCTTCACTAGTTAATGCTTCTAATTCAACTCTAATTGGTAATCTTCCTTGAAGTTCCGGTAACAAGTCTGATGGTTTAGCAAGTTGGAATGCTCCTGAGGCAATAAACAAAATATGGTCAGTTTTAATTGGTCCATATTTTGTGCTAACAGTAGTACCTTCAATCAAAGGTAATAAATCTCTTTGAACACCTTCTCTAGAAACATCACCCCCAACTCTATCACTTCTTCCTGAAATCTTATCTATTTCATCTAAAAAAACTATTCCATTATTTTCAGTTGAAATTTTTGCTGATTTTATAATTTTATCTTGTTCAATTAATTTATCAGACTCATCATTAATTAAAATTTCATGGGACTCTTTAACTGTCATTTTTTTCTTTTTTTCTTTAGTCCCCATAGACTTACCAAGCATTTCACCAATATTTATCATTCCAACGTTTGCACCAGGCATTCCAGGGATTTCAAAAGATGTATTGTTGCTACCAGCATCACTTACAGCTATCTCAATTTCATTATTGTCTAAATCACCATTTCTTAGTCTTTTTCTAAAACTCTCTCTTGTTGCTAAACTTGCTTTTTTACCAACTAAAGCATCTAAGACTTTATCTTCTGCTAATTTTTGTGCTTGAGCATTGACTTCTTTTCTTTTTTTTATTTTTTCCATAGAAATAGCAATTTCAACCAGATCTCTTACTATCTGTTCCACATCTCTTCCTACATAACCAACTTCAGTAAATCTTGTGGCTTCTACTTTTACAAATGGAGCTTCAGCAAGTTTTGATAATCTTCTTGATATTTCAGTTTTTCCAACTCCAGTTGGCCCAATCATAAGAATATTCTTTGGCAGAACTTCATTTTTCATTTCACCTTTTAAAGCTTGTCTTCTCCATCTATTTCTTAAAGCAACAGCAACAGCTTTTTTTGCTTTATTTTGACCAA
>MDTB01206687.1_pt1 | contig 14556 bp, 9 predicted proteins | sample 811161 | NCBI WGS metagenome assembly MDTB01 (sample SAMN05326650, study PRJNA326480) | marine metagenome | isolation source: seawater | place: Mediterranean Sea | collected 2009
ATCGTTACTTCTTTGCGTGGCATGTTGCTTAAGAAGACTAGGAAATGTTTCCATAATTTTTATCTTAGTGACTATTTATTTTTAGTAAAAGTTAAGCAGGACGCTTTTGACAATATCGCTGGTATTCAAACACAAGCAAGCCCCATATGCTTTTGTTTCATTTGGGATTTATTATTGTTTAATGGCCTACTAATTGATAGCTATCACGACACTTAACATTGTTTTAATTTGTGTCAGCTGAGGTGACTACTCCTCCACCTATCCTTGTTTTACCTGTACGGCAGTATGCGTAATTTACACTAAGCGCCAAAGGGATTCCAACATTTTTTTGCTGGCATTTAGCCATCCCCACTTAAATCCAACATTAATGGATAAGTGTTTATTTGAGCAAAGTTTTTAGTTATCTTAGGGGAGCTGGATGTGGCGCCTTTTTACCCATGTCATGAAAGGGTATTTTCAGCCCTACATGACCACAAGTGATCATTCATCACCATCAAATGGCATGATATGCGGCTCGAAAGTGTCCATTTTTTTCAATATTCGCCGCTCAAGATCGTCACTGGACATCGGATGGCAGACATAGTACCCCTGGATGAAGTCACATCCCAAAGTGTGCAGGATGTCATATTGAGCTTTGGTCTCGACACCCTCCGCAACAATCTTCAAGTGCATGCTATCGGCTAGAGCAATAATACTTTTAATAATCGCTCGATCATCAGCATCCGTTTGCACATCTTGCACAAAGGTCGCATCTATCTTCAAAGTATCGATCGGGAAGCGTTTCAAGTAATTTAACGAGGAATAGCCAGTCCCAAAATCATCAACGGCCAGCTTAACGCCCATGGCTTTGAGCTCATTGAGTATATCAATGACACGCTGAGGATCTCGCATGATGGTGCTCTCAGTGATTTCCAGCTCAAGCATTTCAGGTGCGATAGCGGTTTCGTCCAGCACTTGTCTGACTTGCTGAATGATGTCGCCGTGCTCCAGTTGCACCCCAGAGAGATTAACCGATACAGAATAGGGTCCATAGCCCTGATCATGCCAAGTTTTGGCCTGCAGACATGCTCCCACCATCACCCACAAGCCAATTTGATTAATGAACCCTGTCTCCTCGGCCAAAGGGATGAATTCTTCAGGGCTAATGATCCCCTTATCTGGATGCTGCCATCTCACCAGCGCTTCCATGCCAACCATTTTGTTTGTGCTCATATCAAGCTTGGGTTGATAGTGAATTTCTATTTCATCACGATTCACACAACGCCTCAGATCCGCTTCAATTTCAACTTTTCGATTGACTAGATCCTGCATATCCGATTCATAAAACAAATAGCTGTGACCGCAGTCTTTTGCCCGAAACATGGCTGTATCGGCATGCTTCATGAGTGCATCGATATCATGCCCATCTGCAGGATAGAGTGAGATACCAATACTGGTGGTGACAAAAATCTCCTGCCCCGCGAATGAAAAGGGCTTAGCCAGAGTATCGCAAATATTCTGTGCGATGCGGGCAAGACTCTCTTGGGACTTAACGCGATCAACAATGAGCGTAAACTCATCACCCCCAAGCCTCGCCACCATATCACCACTGCGGACACATCGTTGCACTCGGTCAGCAACAGCCTTAAGTAGCAGATCACCCACACTATGCCCCATGGTATCGTTGACGAGCTTAAATCGATTCAGATCCAGAAATAATATCGCCACCATTTCATCTTGGTAATCTATAGCCTTGGCCAGCAGACTGGTCAAGTGGGCAGAGAAGGTGGTGCGGTTGGGCAAGCCTGTCAGTGGATCCGTATAAGCAAGCTGTCTGACATGTTGCTCTACGCGAGAGGCATGCAATAGCCGGGATATTCGCTGACGTAATACTGAAAAATGGACTGGTTTAGGCAGATAGTCAGTCGCACCCGCCTCAAAAGCGTGTTCGATTGATGCCTCATCATCCAGGGCAGTAACCATTAAAATCGGCACATGACTTGAATCTTTTAACTGCCGAATCTTTCTACACGCATCTAGACCACTCATTTCTGGCATAACCGCATCCAATAGCACTAAATCAGGCATATTATTGCGACAGAAGTTTAACGCCTCATGGCCATTAGCTGCTTCATATAATTGGTAGCCATCGCTATCTAAAACATTGCTTAGCGCCATACGCATACTTCTATCGTCATCAGCGATCAGGATTTTTTGTGCTTTGTCATTCCTTACTTGGTTGCCAGCTTCGGTTTGATCGGGTGCATTGAGCTGTTGCAAACCTGTAATCACATTAGCCATTTCCTGTTCCAATCGAACTAGCAAATGATCAATATTATTGAGCCGCCCGGCCTTGCATGTATCCTCAATATCTCTGGCAATATTGGCCAACTCATCGGCGCCGAAATTCTTACTTGAGCCTTTTATACTATGCGCATAATGTTTGATAGCCTCTTGATTGTTACTATCAATGGCAAGACTTATCTCATCGACCAGTATGGGTAAATCCTCAGTAAATGCATTCAGCATATTATTAAAAGCACTGCCAACACTCTCTTTAAGTTCATTTATTCTCTTGATACTCAGTGAACTGACTAAACTTCTAGTAGGAATATTGTCCATCTGTGGCTGATCAGATAGTTCCAAAACCTCAGAAACCAGATCAGGTAACCAATTCTCTAGTTTTGATCTAATATTTTTGATTTTAAGCGGCTTAGCCAGATAATCATCCATACCTGCGTCTAGACACTTTTGGCGGTCTCCCGCACGCACATTAGCGGTCATTGCAATAATAGGTATCTTTGCATAACTGCCATCTAACTCGCGAATTCTTCGGGTTGCTTCATAACCATCCATCTCGGGCATATTACAGTCCATAAAAATAATATCGAAACGATCACGCGTTAATAAATTTATCGCTTCAGTTCCGTTATAAGCAATCACAATTTTGCACCCTAAGCGTTCCAGCATCCCCAAAGCAACCTCCTGATTGGCAGTATTGTCCTCAGCAACTAACACCTTGACATTACTAGCCATGATTTTCTTCTCTTGAGCTAGCGATGAGTCCCTGGTGTGTTTAGCTGAGACACCACTAATCAGCGCGGTCAGGCTATTTAATAGATGATCCTTAAGAATCGGCTTCTGAATATAGCTATCAATTTCTGTAAAACGTTCTAGGAATACCTCTGTATGAGCTTGATTAGTCATAAGCACACTCTTAACATCAGCAATACTTTGGTCGTGCTTGATTGTGCGCAGCAGTTCAATCCCATCATCAGAGGGCATCGCTTCATCCACTAACACAATTTCATATGCATGCTCATGTGCCGTGGCCTCTCTAAGTTTAGCCAGCGCAACGCGCCCAGAATCAGCCAGCTCCACCTGCCCACCCATGCTTGTAAGTATCTGGGCTAAATTCATCCGCACATGTGCACTATCATCCACCACTAAAAATCTTGTCCCTGCCAAGGTGGCATGATCGATTACGATAGCACTTGCTTGCGCAGCAACTGCGGGGATCGGTATCACAAAATAAAACGTACTGCCCTTGTTGATGATACTGCTGACACCAATTTCACCATTCAGTACGCTGACCAGCTGACGACAAATGGCCAATCCTAGACCAGTACCCTCATACTTGCGGGTACTTGAATTATCTGCCTGAGAGAAAGCCTCAAATATTTTTTCCAGTGCATTCTCAGGGATACCTATACCTGTGTCCTCAACTTCAAAGCGCAGCCTGTGAACTGATTCCTGTTCAGACTCAAGAGAGACTCTGATGAAAACCTCTCCATGATTGGTAAACTTAACTGCATTTCCGCAAAGATTTATTAACAACTGGCGTATTCTACGCACATCACCATTGACTGTATGCGTCAGCGGCTCACAAATCTCATAACTGAAATCAATACCTTTGATTTGTGCTTGAGTGGACATAATACTGACCACATCATCCAGTAAATCTCTCAAATTAAACGCTTGATTCGTCACCTCCATCTTGCCTGAATCAATTTTTGAGAAATCCAGAATGTCATCTATGAGCGACAATAATGCATCACTGGAACTACGTGCGATATTGACATATTCACGCTGTTTAGGCGACAAACCCATCCCTGCTAACAGCTCCAGCATACCCAGTATGCCATTCAAGGGCGTTCTCAATTCATGACTGACATTGGCTGCAAATTCGCCTTTTATTTTGGCAGATTCCAGCGCGTCATCTCGGGTGGTGAGTAATTCCTGCTCACGATCCTCCAACGCTACAATCATGGTATTAAACGCTGCCTCCATTTGCCGGATATCTTCAGGTCCGAGCAACTCTGCCCGCACTTGGCGCTCTCCTGTTTGCGCCTTACCCATTAACATCATCAGTTGTTGAAGTGGTTTCGTAACACGTTGCGTGACGGACAAAAGTACTAGCATCAAAATCAGCGCGAGCACGAAGGTAATGATGATATTGATATCGCGTATACCCAGCACAAGACTATTCAAGCTGGATTTATTCATCACCACACTTACGTGACCAAGTAACTCAGCCTCTGAGCGATCTATAAAGAAGGCGTCCTCGGATTCTTGGATGTAAAAAACAGGGGCCGATAAATACCAAGCGCCTTCAGTTTGTCTGACAAGCTCAGTGGCTGAGACCCACTTCTCAGGTTTGATTATTTTCCCTTCCGGACCTCGCTCAAGCAGCGCTGTACCATCAATATTGTATACACCCACCGCGACTATATCTGGAAATTGCAAAATTGTTTCTACCGCACCCTCAAGATTACCAGCTTCAGCTAACAGCAGACCTAGCACTGTCTGTTCGGCAAAAACCTCAGTCACTCTCAGCGCTTTCTCTAATAAGTTATCACTGATTGCATGAGAGGATGATTTAGTAATGACAAATGTAGATAATACTGAGGTGATAATAATCGCGAGTGTAATCGCCAAGATCAGCTGACCCCTGAAGTTTCGAACCGTAATTATTTGCTTTAACTTAACTAAAAACTTCATGCTGATTCGCTCAGTTCGTCAGCGGAAAAACTACATCAATCTTTCTCAGATCTGATTTATTGAGATCCAGACCTAAGTGCGCAGCTGTTCTTGAATTTATTGCCATAAGCAAGTCAGTTGTAGGCATGGGATCCTTGTGAACTCTTGCTGGCAACTGATAATAATTATCTATGATTTGGGCAAGCTGCTTGCCATGCGCTCTGTTATCAGGGTACATACAAAATAAGACACCTTTCTTGACATGGCCTAAGGAAGAGGAAAACACCATAATAGATCTTTGCCATGAACGTTCCAATATGAATGGCAATACAACTTTAGAATCGACAATGGTTCTGTCCTGCAATAACCAGATAGCGAGTGATTGTGGTTTTTCATCGGCTAATAGCTGATCATAAATTTTTGCTGACTGTTTGACATTGCTTGCTTTATAGGTCAGCAAATCAATACCATATGACAAGGCCTTTTTTTGAGCTAGATTTATCAACCACTGGTATCTGTCGGGATTATAAACAACAGCCACTCTTGAGATGTTGTCGTTGAGCGTACTGAGTTGATCAAATAGTTCAGCGGGCTCCGGGCTCAATGCCACTTTAAGACTATCTTGATCATCTGGAGTAGCCGTCATCATCGCACCACTCACCACGGGTAATTCGGTTGTTATTTTACTCACTGACTTATGTGCTGCTGGGCCGAGAGCAATAATAGCACTGATACCCATGTTAGCTATCCAGCCATCAACAGTGGATGACTTAACTTCCTTATTAATAATTAAGCTGATTGATTGCTGATTGAGGTTTTCTACAATGCCATCGTATATGTCATCAAATATTACCTTATACGGCGCCCTGACCTCTGGCATGATGATTGCGACCTTGCCCTGACTGTGTGCTGGTGAAGCGAGAGCAAGCAATAATGCGCTCACACATAGACTCAGAATGCCAAGCTGCAGAAAGTGATGTTTCATATTCTGACTATAATCATACGTTTCATTAATATTAACAAATATATATTAATTGCTCTTTAGGAAATATTACTTTGAATTAAAATTTATTTCGGTAAATACGTAGCGGCCAGCCAGCGGCAGATCATTAGAAATATTAAAGCTTGCATCTGTTGGCTCCTCTGCCCTCACATCGAATAGGTTCTTTACACCCAACTTGAGTTCCCATTGATCACTATATGATTGACTCGCTAAGGTCAGGTCTATCAACATATAGTCATCCAGCTCATCACGATTGTCTGCCGGTGGGCGGTCGCGATCGATAATAAAATTGACTGCGGGACGTAATGTCCATTGCGGATGAAGTTGCCAGTCGATACTGGCATGTATCTGGTGATGAGGTGCATTACCGGCATCCTCGCCTGTGGCTTGATCCTCAGAATCCTGGAAAGCATAATTAGCGTGCAGCACAAGGGCGTTAGTCAATTGCCAGTCCAATTCCAACTCTGCACCATAACCTGTTTGTTTGCCCTGATTATGGGCTTGTAAACTGCCGGAACCATCTGAGATGAAGTCAATGATGTTCTTCCACTCATAATGAAAGATATTTAAACCCAGTCTCATATCATTGAACTTCCGACTATCTAAAGCCATCTCAAAAGTCTGCATTTGTTCTGGTTTTAATTCATCATTACCCAAGGCGACCGGATTATTCTGGTTCCTGAACTCGGCGAAGGAAGGCGCACGGAATGCCTGCCCGTAGAGAAATTTGATGGTAGTGTCATGGGTAGCTGACCAGACTAATGCCGCACGTGGATTCCAGGTATCACCAAAATCATTGTAATCGTCATAGCGTATACCTGCGGTCAAGGTCCAGTCACGGGCAAACTTCCAAATATCTTGCACAAAAATAAATTGATTCTTACGTTCGTCTTCAGGTAGAAATACACTCGCGGTGTCGGAAATATCAACTAACTGACCACTGAAATTATTACTTTCTTTCACTTTATATATTTCACTGTGGTTATAGCCACCTCCAATACGCACCGTATGCTTATCGATGCCGCTATATAATGCTGTTAGACTCATACGCCAATGGCGTTCCCATACCTCGGGATTACCAATCACCCCATCAGGGAAAACCTGATCCATAAATACAGCACCCGGTGGCAGCACAAATACATCTTCACCCACCTCTGCCGAGGTATTCAAAAAACTGAGTTGTGCTTGCATGTCCCAGTCAGTAGCAAATTCTGGATTATGATAAGTAAGGTCGGCATTCCAGCGATCAGATTCATATTCACCATGTGTATCTAGAGCACTACCGACGCCAAAACCAATTTCAGCATTACGCCGACGCTGCAAGCCTGCTCTGAATTGCCAGTATTGCTTTTCAATGTCTAGCCTGACATCTAAGTTATCGCGTCCATTTGTAGTCGCAGCTGGTGCCAGTGAAGCAGACGTCGACAGCGCTTGATCAGACAAGGTTTGCACATCTGAAACTATTTTTTCACGATGCCCACTAGAGGATTTTGCTTCCAGCATAAAGGCAAAATCTACGCCTTTGAATTTCGATCCATGCAGGAACCAAGCTTCCTGAGTATTGAAGGATCCGATGCGTGCACCTGCTTCGGTACCATTAATCTCTTGTGCACTTTTAGTCACGACATTAATCACACCGGCAAATGCGTCAGCACCATACAGAGCAGAGCCGGGCCCGCGTATGACTTCAATTCTGGATATGCTCTCGACCGGGAACCCACCCCACACTTGACTGCGATCACCAACAAACAAATTGTTTATCGAAATCCCATTAACAAGCATTAATACCTGCGGGTTGGTTGCGGTGTAAACACCACGAAACGTATAAATCGGGTTATAACCTAGGGTAGATCGAGCAACATGCAGCCCTGGTACCGTCTCCAAGACCTCATCGAGATCATGCGCCCCCATGGCCGCAATCTCCCGTGCAGTAATAACACTGGCAACCGCGGGTGCTTGTGAGATAGGTTGTTCAGTGCCCGTTGCAATACTGATCGTAACCTCATCACCGTAAAGATCCAGTAAATCTTCCTCAAATTCGTTTTGTTCAAGCTCATCTGCATTCACGAGCGAGACCGACAATATTAGCCCTAACAAAACAATATGCAGATTAGATTTCATGTTCCCTCCAGTTGTATATCTTATTTCAGCCAAACCCTCTCTCCAGCGCCATTGTAGTTAATACGCGTGCAACGTAATGGGAATAAAGCACCTGCAGGTTTTTGCTTGGCATCGATAAAGCATGCAACAATACCTGCGTTGTAACCATTCACTAACCAGAGATAATATTCTTCAGCACTCAGTCCAAAATCTGCAGTGACAGCAGCCATCAAACCATTAATGTTCATTTGATAATGCCATCTGCCAGTCATCAGTATCTGCTCTACTTGGCAAGCTAATTGCGCATGGGCACCGTGCGCTATATCGAATTCCCGCAGAACCCTTTCAGCGTGGATAATACGTTCATCTCTTTTCAATACAGGACGCCCATAGCCAGACACCGCACGATTCTTCTTTAACTCAGCTCTGACAATCTGCTCCAGATCCTCTCCCGCTTGCACACTGAGTAAAGCTGAGTGAATAAACTGACTGGCAGATAAATTAGACTGGCCACCAAAAATTTTAGCTTCTGTGGCCGCCATGCCGGCACTCGTAGCGAGTGTTGCAGTGCTGCCAACCGTGCCTGCTAGAGCGGCCACACGGTTATTCCAGATACGTGGGTCAGGATAATTGATACATATCGCTAGCAGTCTCTCTAAACACTCAACCCGCTTAGTATCAAATTTGCGTCCAGTAATCATGAATAATAGGAACTGCTGCCAGCTGTATTTATCGAGCTCTGTAAACAAATCTTTTCCACGTACGACAACACGTTCCTGACCTAAAACCGCACCGCCCATCGCTGTTTGCCAATGATCTTCAACGCTCAGCAGTGGTGATTTTTTTTTGCTCATGCTTGTGTATCTGGATCGTTGATCACTGTGACCGCATCTGCAAAAAAAGGATATTTCTTCCAACCAGATTCACGTTGCTCCAGAGCATGTACTGCCGCACCCGGCAAACGCAACAACAAATACAACATTTCTGCTTGCTCCGGCGACATAGCCAGATCCTTAAATGCAGCGGCGATAACCCCGGACATGGCCAGCGGCAGACCTGTCAACGCCTCAAGTTGATGCTGATGTTCTGCTAACCAAATCAAATTGCTACCCTGAGTGTATTTTGTCAGCTCCGCCATCACTTGTTTGACCGGTAGTGCGCATGCCACACCATTAGGATCAAATCCTGGAAAATGTTCCATTTCTCCCCACACATCAGACCTCGTCAGGGTGGATGGCTGTTGGATATATTGTGCCCACTTAGTGAGATCCAGCTGACAGTCCTGCCAGCACTCGAGCATATTATAAATCTCACGTGCGCCATCTAATTTGCCAGCACCTACGGCAAGGGCAGCCATCAGACTGGAAGCTGAGGTTGAACCACCCACAGCAGCTGACATGGCTGCTCTCACAGAGTGATGACGGATACCAGGATTGGCTATGGCGATGGCAATTTTTTCTAGCAGTAAAGCTTGCCAATTTTGGGGCTGTTGTAATTTAAATAATAGATAGAGATATTCAGACCAACTGGCATTGGGCAGAATATCAGCATATACATCATACCCTGCACACAAACAGCGTTTGGCGGCAAAAGGATTATCATCTTCAGATTGCTCGTGCCATATTTTGGTGTGTACTTGCTCTTGTTTGGATTGCGCCACAGCCTGCCCCATGTATCGTTAAATTTACAAAAATTAAGATAAAAAGACCGTTGACAGTTTAGCAAATTATCGCCGCTGAAAATCTGCCATATCGTCTAAATACTACAGATCATCTAATAAATGTGTGGTATCTGCCTAGCTCTCCAGAGCGCCAAGGGCCTGAATACGATTTTGGATGGGTGGCACCTCCTCACGATCAATCATGACATCGAGAATAATGGGTCCTGGCTGAGCCACTATACTGGGCCAATCTAATTCTTCCAGCTCAGCGGAGGAAGTGATTTTATAGGCGTCGATAGACATACTCTCAGCCCATTTTACAAAGTCGATCTCAGGTAATGTATACCCTATCGGTTCGCCCGAGCCCAAACGCTGACCATGTTTGACCATGCCGTATTCTGAGTCATTGAGAATCACGAATACGATATTGAGCTGCTCTTGCAAGGCCACGGTAATGTCACCACCCGACATCAGTACCGAACCATCTCCAGTGATACACACTGTTGGTGTATTGGGGCGTGCCAACGCCGTCCCTATTGCCGAACCAATCGCCCAGCCCATGGAGCCGAATTCGAGACATGTCCAGAAGATTCCACCATGACTGTCGCGGCGGCCCTGGCGACGCTGTGTCGAATCACTCCTGCCCTCTGAGGATCGACTACGGCGATTACCTAGGCGTCTGTCATGCGGGTGCAAATAGTGGATAGACCAGGCCATACTATTGCCCGAATCGCATAAATAACGTGTCTGCGGAGGGAGCATTTTAGGCAGTAAATGCATCAGGCGCTGCGGCTTAATTGGGATGCTGTCAGCATGGATTTTATCTGCTTCTTGTTGCTCGAAGTTGACTTGGGCGTCATCCTGCAAATTAGTCAGGGCGTGATGATCTTGGGTATCATTGGTTTCGGCACATACTTGTTGCTGCTGATGCAGCAGTTTGTGCACTTCAACAAAGATTTCAGGAAGGTTACCCAATACATGCAATTGTGCCAGAGGTGAACGGATCAAATTAGTTTCGTTCTCGTCGACATGCACCATGCGATGGTTAATCACATTCAAGACTGACCATGCATTGGTCGCTGTTTCTTGCAGGGTCGTGCCGATAGCAACTACCAGATCCACTTCTGTGTCACTGATTAAGTCAATTGCACTTTGATGACCGCAAAAACCAATCACTCCTCTGAACTTGGGATGATAGGGACTAATTAATCCTTTGCCGTGTGGCGTGGTAATAATCGCAGCATCTAACTTTAATGCCAGCGCCAGCACATCATCAATACAATTGACTGCCCCCTCGCCGACCAGCAATACCGGCTTGCGACTGGCGAGTAATTTTTCTGTTAATTCAGCTACTTTATGGTAATCCACCACCCGAGCAGTTTGAGTCTGACTATGCAAATCAAACGTGGGCTGCGCATGCATCGGGGTACGCATCACATCTACTGGTATACTCAGATGGGAGGGCCCGCAGGGCGATTTAACTGCAGCAGAGACTGCGGCCATAAGCTTTTGTTCGAATTGATCTACATGCGAGACTAAACTGCTATAGTGAGTGCAGTGCGAGAACATCGCTACGGTATTTATCCCTGTATCTGCAGATTCCTGTGTCGCCCCACGACCAAAATGGGTAATACCTGTTTGGGCAGAAATGACTAACATTGCAGAGTGGTTGTCATAGGCGGATGCAACACCGGTAATCAGGTTCGTGGTTCCCGGCCCAACTGTGCCACAACAGACGCCTAGCTTACCGCTATTTCTGGCGTAACCATCAGCCATGAATGCGGCCCCAGTCTCATGCCGTGCAACTACCGCGCGCGGCCCCCCACGCCTCTCACTTCTGGCGAGCGCGTTATAAAAAGGCTCAATCGGTCCACCTGGCACACCAAACACATAGTCCACCCCCAGCTGTTCCAAGTAGGCAACCAACAGATCACCCAACTCGCTCACATGACGCGCTGGGTTAGGCATAGATTGAGGTGAGATTTTTTCGGCCAACCAAGAGCCAGCAGAGGCACCTAGAGTCAGCGTCACACTTCAGTAATTGGATGCCAATATCCTCGCTCATGGGCTCTGTGACGGTTCTTGTTGTGGCGCAGTTGACGACTCTATAGGTGTCTTTTGTTGAGCTGGGCTGGGCGGTTGTGCGCGCATGATGGCAATAACCTCATCGGTAATATCAGCTACTGGGTCAAACCACAAAGCATCAAAACTCGCCACCATAACGATTTGCGCTTGTCTGTCAGATGCTATTTGTTGTGCAATATCCGCGACTTCTTGTCTGAATTCCATTATCAGTTCCGAGCGGAACACATTTGCTTGTTGTACCGCGAGCTGTTTTGAATTTTGTAATTGTTGCTGAGCTTGTAGCAGGAGTGTATCGAACTGCTGTCGTTCATCCTCAGATGGCTTATCTCCAATCTTTTCTTTTTCATCGCTTACTGCAGTTTCCAGTTGCGATGCAACCAATTTGAGTTGCTCGCTGAGGCGGACATTGGCAAATTCCAACTCTTTCTGCATCAATTCCTGACGACCTGATGCTTTTGCTACTGCGTCCAAGTCAACGATAAGCGCCGCAGGGGTTGATGCCGTAAATGGATTACAACCGGTCAAAATCAAAAGCGCTAGAATAATACTCAGTGTAACTTTCACAAAGTCCCCTATATTGTTGAGATAATACAAAGCTGTGGTTTAGCTTCACGCATTCTATGTCATTTGGCTATAATAACCTATCTAATCTGCAGGATGACCCCAGCCACTGAGGGGCTTAACTGCATCGACACCCATGTTTCATAAATATTACACTTGCGCGACTCAACAACCTTAAATCACACCCTGCAATATATAGAGCTCATGAGACCAGCAAGCCAACCATTGAAATTTCTAGCCTTTGCATTGATTGTGATTAGCGTGTTGGTGATAGAAGTGAAAGTACCGTATCTGAGCGAGCTAGAGCGTGTCCAGAGACAAGGCCAGATTACGATACTCACGCGTAACACACCTACTACTTACTATCTCGGCGCCAATGGGGCGACCGGTTTCGAGTATGACCTAATAACTGCTTTTAGCGAATATATTGGTGTGCAGGCTAATATCATTGTGAATGATGATTTTTCAGAAATACTGGCTACCATTAAAGCTAAAGATGCACACATCGCAGCGGCTGGTATCACCATCACACCCTGGCGCCAGCAACATGTCACCTTTTCGGATAGCTACCATGATGTCACTGAGTTATTAGTATACAAAGCAGGCAATAAAAAACCGCGCTCAGTTGAGGATCTGAACGGCATGATCGTTGATGTTATTGATGGCAGCAGCCATCAGGAGTCGATCAGAGCACTCGCTAAGAAGCATGCTCATGTTGAATGGCGCAGTCATGAGAATATTGATATCAACTATATGTTTGAGGGCGTGAGCAAGGGCGACTTTAAAGTCACTATCGCAGATTCAATCGACTTCCAGATGAATCGACGCTTCTATCCCGGTTTAAAGAGTGCCATGCACATCAGCTCGGACAAGAAACTCGCATGGGCCCTACCTAAGACAAAAGACACCAGTCTACTGGATGCAGTCAACGAGTTTATGCGCGCAGCTAAACAGAATGGTTTGCTAGAACGCTTGGAGGAAAAACATTATCAGCATTTACCTGCACTCAGTTTCGCTGATGCATATACTTTTAGGAAACATATCAAAACACACTTACATCCGCTGATTCCATTATTTAAAAAAGTAGCGCGAGATAAAAATCTTGACTGGCGATTTCTAGCTGCCATGAGTTACCAGGAGTCGCATTGGGATCCAAATGCCACCTCACCCACTGGGGTACGTGGTTTAATGATGTTGACCCAAGCAACTGCCCGCCAGCTCGGCGTCAGCAATCGAATTGACCCCTATCAAAGCTTAGATGGCGGCTCGACTTACTTTCTTAATATGCGCAAAAGAATCCCCAATAGAATCCTTGAGCCGGATAAAACCTGGCTGGCACTGGCTGCGTATAATGTTGGTCTAGGACACTTAGAAGATGCGCGAGTGATCACTCAAAAACAAGGGGCAGATCCCGACCGCTGGGCTGATATTCGTGAATATTTACCCCTATTAACACAAAAGAAATACTATCACTTTACCCGCTATGGCTACGCCCGAGGGCACGAACCTGTCCATTATGTAAGAAATATTCGTAACTATTATGATCTACTTATTTGGGAGTTTAGTGGTGATACTGAGTCGCCCGACTCGTCAGCACAAGAATTTGAACAGAGTCATTAACGCTTGGCTTGAAAAAATGCCTGTAACAGGGCAGCACATTGCTCCTGCAGCACGCCGCCTGTGACATCGATCTTGTGCAACTGACGCTCGTCCATAAGCCAATCAAAACAACCACCCGCAACCCCCGTTCTCCGATCATATGCGCCAAACACAAGTCGCTTGATGCGCGCATGTAACAATGCGCCCGCACACATCATGCAGGGCTCTAATGTAACGTATAGTGTAGTGTCGATCAGTCGATAGTTTTTTAGCAGCTTAGCCGCCTCACGCAACACCACTATTTCGGCATGAGCAGTAGGGTCATGGCGCTGGATGGAGCTGTTACCAGATTGGGCAATGCGTTTGTTATGCTTTACTAGGATTGCACCTACTGGCACCTCACCGCGGGCCTGCGCATGTCTGGCAACGAGTAATGCCTGCTTAAGCCAATACTCATCCTGCTGAGCCTGCTCACAAGCAGTTAGCTGCATTGCTCTAATTTGAACTTATCACGGTAAGACTGGTGCCAGATAGTATCAATAAACTCTTTGCCAAAAGTCTTTTCAGCAAAATCATATTGCACCTGATA
>MDTB01095218.1_pt1 | contig 14555 bp, 14 predicted proteins | sample 811161 | NCBI WGS metagenome assembly MDTB01 (sample SAMN05326650, study PRJNA326480) | marine metagenome | isolation source: seawater | place: Mediterranean Sea | collected 2009
GCTCAGAACAAGGTTCAGGTAGATGGTTACCTAAACCATCTGATACTTTCAATAAATTTATATTAATGTCAAAACCTAGTGTTGGTTATAAAGATATCCCTCTTTTATGGATACAAATGGTTGATGTGAGCAAAATGATCGGCTTTATTCTACCAGACTGGATTGCAGATATCCTGCCAGGAGAATATCCTGTTCATACTAAAGATGGAATAGTAAAACAGAACTTCAAGGGTGGAGTTCTAAAAATTGTAACTGGTGATTTTAATTTGTTCAAAGTACCTATTCCTTACGGACATATTTGGGATTCTTTTTTAAGAGTTTTTCTTGGACTGGTATTTGGAATATTAATAGGTGTTCCATTAGGATTATTTATGGGCTTAAATAGATTCGCAAAAGGTTTCTTTGATCCTTTAATTGAGTTATATAGACCTGTTCCACCATTAGCGTGGGCTCCACTAATAATATCAGTTTTAGGAATCGACAATACTGGAAAAGTTTTTTTACTATTTATGGTTTCTTTATCAATTATGATCATTTCAGCAAGAGCTGGTGCCTCAGGAACTCAACTCTCAAAAATTCATGCTGCTCATTCATTAGGGGCATCTAAAAAACAAATATTAAGACATGTAATTTTTCCAAATTCTTTACCAGAAATTTTGACTGGAATAAGAGTTGCAGTTGGTATGTGCTGGGGAACTTTAGTTGCAGCTGAATTTTTGGCAGGCACAACAGGTATTGGATTTGTAGAAAATGTTGCTAAAAAATATTTTCAATATGAAGTAATTTGGATCACTATATTCATCATGGGTATGCTTGGTCTTTTATTTGATGTAACTTTAAGGAAAATAATTGAAAAAACCATTCCTTGGAGAGGAAAAGGTTAAACTAAATTTCCTTTTTTTTCCAAGTTTCTGGGGTTAAATCATTTATAATTTCAAGATTTATATTATAATCAAATTCTTTAGTGCCTCTTTTTTTGATATAATCGTAAGTTTTAAGAATTCCATCTCTTAAAGAAGTTGTTGTTTGATAATTCAATAATTTTCGAGCTTTATCAGCTGAACAGAGAGCATGTTTCACTTCCTGTGGCCTATCTTTTTTATAAATAGGTTCAGAATTAAATCCTGATATGTTTGAACATATTTCAGCAACTTTATTAACAGTTACAAACTCTTCATCTGGTCCTATATTTATGACCTCTTTATGGAGATTTTTTTGATCCATCATGGGAATTAAACAACTAATACAATCATCTATATATGAAAAACATCTTTTTTGTTCTCCATCTCCGTAAATAATTGGCGGTTTCTTTTGCATCATCCTATTGAGCATTATAGACACCACGTTTCTAAAGGGATCATCATATCTTTGACGAGGGCCTATAATGTTATGTGGGACAGCTATAACATATTCAACATTATTTAACTCACATAGATTAGCTAATACTTTTTCCGAAGCGACTTTTGAGATAGCGTATGGATCAATAGGCTTTGGCTCCATATCCTCTGTAAAAGGTGTTTTGGAGTCTCCATATCTTGCCATGGATGAACAATAAACGATTCTTTTCACTTTATTATTTATAGCAGCAGTGAATATAGAAACAGATGCTAAATAATTATTTTTTGTAATTTCGTATGGAGAAAAAACCGATAATCCCTCATGAGCTGTTGCAGCACAATGATAAACAATATCAACGCCTTTCATCACCTCTTGAATTTTGGGTAAATCACAACAGTCTAGTTTATAAAATTCTATTCCTTTAATTATATTATCCTCATAACCACCCATCATATTATCGATACCAACAACTGTATGGCCTAGATTATTTAATTTTTCTACTAAATGGGAACCTAAAAAACCTGCAGCTCCAGTTACTAAGATTTTGTATTTTGAAATCATAAATAGCTTATACTTTTTTTAATACTTTAATCAAATATACTTAATCTAAATCAAGAAATTCTTTATACTTAAATTGGTTTTTTTTTATATATGTAGGCATTTTACTTATATCAATCTGTTTTAAAGGAAATTCTTTTCCATACTTATTTTCCCTAGAATCTGCTAAATGATCATGGTCAATCATTCTTCTTTTAATTAAATCTTTAATTCTTTCGGGATTTTTTTTTGATGCTCTGTATTCGTCATGATGTTCAGCATCAAGTTCTTTCATATGAATTTCTTCAGGACTTATTACTCTAGTAAAATGCCATCCTCCATTATTAATTATCTTAACATTAATATATTTGTCTTTTTTGAAAAAAGTATCGACTCTATAGAAAGGATATTTTTTTGGTTTAATTTGTCTTAACCATTCGAAATTAATTAAATTTTTTTTTTTAATTGCTCTTGTTCCGTACCATTTTATTCGATCACACAATAAATTAAATTTATAATAAAACAAATCTTGTTCAAAAATAACTATTTTTGAATTTTCTTTTAAAATATTATTATTTTCAAGATTTGGAATTTCATCATTATCACTGTAAAGTATAAAATCATCTGGATCAGCATTTTTATTAACCTCATCTAAAAGTTTATTCCTTTGATGAGCTATTCTTTTTACAGCGTTAGCTCTCCAATTTTCTGGATTTTCATTTTTTTTTTGTAAATCATCATACATAATATTGTTTGGTTCAGTGTCCTGGACTATGTAAATAATTTTATCTTTAAATTTTTGAAATTTATTTATATCAAAATTTAATTTTTTTTTTCTTCCAGAGTGTGAAAATGATGCCTCACAAATTATAAATTTATCAATGAATTTATCTAGAATATTCAATCTAGCATCAAGAATTAAATCTTCATCATAATATAAGGTACAATCAAATATTTTCATTATTTTAGAATAATATTAAAGTAATTTAATATATACATATGATGTGTAATAATTAATAGAAAATAAATGAAAAAAAACAAATTAGAAAAAATTTTAAACAAAATTTTTTATAAATTTGGTTTATCTAAAAATCATTCTAAAATATGTTCAAATGCATTAATAAATGCTGAATTAGTTGGAGCTCATAGCCATGGTTTAGCTAGACTTAAAATGTACTGTGATAGAATAAGTAAAAAAGTCATAAATCCAAAACCAAAAATAAATATTAAAAAAATTTCACCCTCTATCTCTCATATAGATGCAAATAATAGTATTGGATTTGTAGCAGCAGACATTGCAATAAAAAAGGCAATCGATAATGCTGAAAAAACTGGTATAGGATTAGTTGCAGTCAAAAATAGTGGACATTATGGTTTATCAGGTTATTACGCTGAGCAAGCTGTAAAAAAAAATCTAATTACTATGATTTATACAAATGCACCTCCAGCTGTTGCACCTCACGGATCTTTAAAAAGTTTATTTGGAACGAATCCTATTTGTTTTGGAACACCAACTGGTACTAAAATACCATTTATTTTAGATACATCAATTTCAATGATTAACAGAGGTAAAATAAGAGTTGCAGCTCTTTATAATAAAAAAATTCCTAAAGGTGTAGCTCTAGATAAATTTGGTAAACCTACAACTAATGCTAAGAAAGCTTTAGAAGGAGTCCAATTACCAATAGCAAATTTTAAAGGTTCAGGTCTTGCATGGATGGTGGATATTTTGAGTGGCGTATTAACAGGGGGAAATCATGGTGGTAATGTTAAAGACCCTTTTGATGATTTTTCAGGTCCTCAAAATATAGGGCATCTATTTATTACATTTAAATCAAGTTTGTTTCAAAAAAATTATTCACAAAGAATTAAAAAAAATATTAAGACAATTAAAAAATTACCAAAAATAAAAGGTGTTAAAAAAATTTTCTATCCTGGAGAAAATAAGTTTATTAGATTAAAAAAAAATCAAAAAAAAGAAATTCGAATAACAGAAAAAGTTAAGAAAGATTTAATTAGTTTACTTAACTGAAGATTGTGAATATTTTGACCTTAGAAGATAAAAAAATATTTTAAAGATTTTTTTTAAATCAAAGTAAAATTTAAAATAAGCGTAACTTTTTAATTTCTCAATTTTATCTGCTGAAAGATTTTTATGTTTAAAAACGAGATTATATTGATTAAACTTTTCAAGATGTTGCTCATTAATTAAATCTTTAAAATCTCCATAAACTGGGGTTCCTGGGTAAGGAGTAAAAACACTGTATTGAGCATACAAACTTGGGAGATATTTTGAATATTGAATAGAAGCATTAATTGTATCTTCTGTATCTTCTGGATTACCAATTATAAACATTGTTTTGACAATTATTCCAGCATCCTGGCATTTTTTGATTATCTCGTATTGTTTATCATGTTCTACAGTAAACCTTTTCATATCTTTAAGTACGACATGATTTGATGACTCTACTCCTACATAAATAAGTTCTAAACCTGCTTGTTTTAATAATTTAATCATTTGATCATCCATATTATTTAAGTGTGTTTCAACCATAAATGTAATATTTAATTTTTGTCTAATTATTTCTTCACATAAACTGATAGTATGTTTTCTATTTATAGAAAAAACCGGGTCTCTAAAAACAAATTTATTTGTGCCGATTTCTTTTTGCCAATATTTAATTTCATCTATTAAGTTTTCTACAGATCTAGCTCTTACTTTTCTACCTTGTTGTAAAGGATAGGTACAATAATTAAAACAAGAGTATGGGCAACCCCTTGTAGCTAAAATAGGTACAGCAATTTTTTGATTTAAACTAAAAAAATCATTCCTTAAAGGATAATTTTTCGAATAATCTTTCCAGTCTGGAAAAGGAAATTCATCTAGATCTACTGGAGAATAGAATTGATTTATTAAAGTATTATCATTAAAAAAATCTAATAAAAAATCTTTATTTAGTTTGCCTGATTTTCGAAGATTGTAAAAAAACGTGTCAGCTTCATTTTTTACTATAACTACATTTTTTTTTTTATATTTATCTCTTAAAATATTTGAAAAAATTCCTGTTACAAAGACTTTCTTATGATCGACCTTTTTTAAAATATTTATTTCGGTCTCATGAGCAATTATTGAAGATGGAAGTATTATAAAATCAGCATTATTAATTTGTGGGTCTGTAGATTGCCTTGTGTAATGAACTTCATGTTCTAATTTTAAAATTGAACTTATATACATTATTTCCATTGCAGGCATACCTATGCTATTATCAACATAAGAATTTAGTATCTTTGAAAACAAAGTATTTCCAAAATTATTTCCTGTACCGTACCCTCCAGCTGTATCTTTAACTAGACGATAGTTTTTATCTGGGTAAACATCTAAGATAACAAATTTCATTTTGACAAATCTGTAATTATATATAGTTAATTATATAGTTATTTCTTAAATTTGAATAAAACAATTAAAATAATGAAAAAAAACTTTATTCAAGACTTAAGTTATTTAAATTTTACAATAATAGCTACCTTTACGTGGCTTATTATTTTTGGTCCTAACTTATCTTTAGAGCCGTATGTATGGGATGATCTCCATTTTTTCAGAAAATACACTAACGAAGAATTATTAAATACATGGAGTGGAAACTGGGATCCAGACAATATTGAAACACAAAGTTATCGTCCTATTGCAGTTTTATATTATCATATCACTTATGTATTTTTTAATGAAAACACTTTACTTTTTAGAATTTTTGTTTTTTTTGAAATTCTTATTTTAGTAATTTTAACAAATCAATTATACCAATTATTAAATCTTTCAAAAAATCAAATTATTATTTTTACTTCTTTACTAATTTTCTCAAAAATATTTATTACTTTAGTTGCATGGTTTACTATAAGTGTTTTAATATTTGTATATATATTGGCAATTTTATCCATAAAATTTTACCTCTTAAGTATTGATGAAAGGAATAATTTTTATCTCTTCCTATCATTATTATTCGCAGGATTATCAATATTTGCAAGAGAGGAGCTCTATGTTCTGCCAATAATTTTATTCTTAATATATTTTTTCAAATACAATTTAAATAAAAAGAATATATTTAATTGTATTAAAAAAACTTTCCTATTTTTCGTTTTGGTTTTTTTACATATATTTTTAAGAAAAAAATTTATCCCTGAAGCAGATCATTTACAAATAATAGATAATAAAATTTATTTTGGTGAAAGTTTAATTGGTTTTGGTGGATTTATTAAAGCAGTAAAGTCTTCCTTTTTACCGATGGGATACTTAAGCTCATCTTATTCAGACGATATTCAAAAAATATTCAGTATTTTTTGGATTTTTCTTATATTAATTTCAATTTTGATAATATTTAAATTTTTAAATTTAGATAAAAACAAGTTAAAAAAAATTTCTATTTTATTTTTACTTGTTTTTGCATCTGCTGTACCCCATTTAACCATTCCTAGATCATTTGGTATTTATCTACCTAGTATTTTTGGCTTAATGCTTATATCTCTTTTAATAAATAATCTTCTCTTTAACATTAATGAGTTTGGAAAAAAAATAAATTTTTTTTGTAAAATTTTATCAATTTTAATTCTTATAACTGGTATCTCTGGGGGAATTTATAGATCTTATATGCATACTCAATCAATGAATAAATTCTCAAAAGCCATAGTAGATTATGATGCTAGAATGATTTATGATTATGATAGCGTAAGCATTCCTATAGAAAGGTATAATAAAAAAAAAGACCATTTAGAGGATCTAAATGTTTATGATTATAATTGGCAAAAAATTTATTATGAATTTTTATCACCCAAAATTAATGAATATAGATATCACCCTTTATCATTTTAGATTCAAAATTATTTGCTATAGTTAGTGATAAATATAAATTAATTTTTTAATTAAACTATGAAAATCAATTATGCTCTCAGATAAAGAAATTGTTTGTTCTCAAAGACTATTAGAGTTTGCCAAAAAAAAAATAAAAGTTAAAGCGGGCATTGTGAATGCTGGAAAACCTTTACCAATGTTATCTGTTCTCAATGCAGTAAAAGAGAATTTGATTGAGCCAATTTTTATTGGTGATAAAGAACAGATTTTAACATGTGCTAAAAATTTAAATTGGGATATTTCTGGTTATGAAATCATTCACGAGTCTGAAGAAAATAAAACTGCCTCCATAGCGGCTAAGCTAGCAAGTGAAAAAAAGATTCAGATTATTGTTAAAGGGCACATTCATACCGATGTTATAATGAAAGAAGTATTAAAGAGAGAATATAATCTATTGGGAAAAAAAAGATTAAGTCACATTTGGCATATGACATTAGAAAAAGAAGATAAACCTCTTATTATAACAGATGGAGCTTTAAATGTTTTACCAAATTTAAAAACAAAAATGCATATTTTAAAAAATGCAATTAATTTTTCAAATAGAATTGGAATAGAACGTCCAAAAATTTCTATATTATCTGCTACAGAAGAAATTCTTGATAGTGTACCTAGCTCAAGAGAGGCAGACGAAATTACTAAAAAAGCTAAAGAAGAAAACTTAAATGCTGATGTTTATGGACCTCTTGCTTTTGATAACAGTATTTCAAAAAAATCAGCAAATATTAAAGGTATCAAAAATAAAGTTGCAGGAACGGCAGATGTTTTGCTAGTTCCAGGTGTTGAAACTGGGAATGCGCTTGTAAAAATGTTGATTTATTTCTGTGGAGCTTGTGCTGCAGGAGTAGTTGTTGGTGGTAAAGTTCCGGTTGTAATTACAAGTCGATCTGACGAAGCACCAGCCAGATTGGCATCTATCGCAGCTGCAGTCGTTGCTTTAGATTAATTGTTTCATTGAAATAAAATTTAATATGATTTAAAAATTCATTAATTTTACTAATTAAATTATGTCAATTACTTATCTCAAAAAGTCACCAAAAACTTCCTCTACAGATGATACTGAAACAAATCAAATAGTAAAAAAATTATTAAAAGAAATAGAAAAGTCTAAAGAAGAGGCTTGTATTAATTTAACAAAAAAATTTGATAATTATGATGGTGATATTGTTGTTTCAAAAGAAAGAATTGAAAGTATCATTAAAGAATTGGATCAAAAAACTAAAGATGATATTAAATTTTCTTACGAGAGAGTAAGGAAGTTTGCTGAAGCTCAATTAAAAAACTATGGTCAGGATTTTGAAGTTGAATTATCTCCTGGATTATTTGCAGGCCAAAAATTAATACCAGTGAATACAGCTGGCTGTTATATACCTGGCGGAAGATATGCACATATAGCTTCAGCAATCATGAGTGTAACGACAGCAAAAGTTGCAGGCGTTAAGAATATTATTGCTTGTAGTCCTCCTAAAGAAAGTGAAGGAGCCCATCCAGCAATAATATATACTGCTAACTTATGTGGCGCAGACGTAATATTAAACCTAGGTGGTGTGCCTGGTATTGCGGCTATGACTAATGGATTATTTGGAAATCCTCCAGCAGACATTTTAGTTGGTCCAGGAAATCAATATGTCGCTGAAGCAAAAAGAATTTTATTTGGAAAAGTTGGAATTGATTTGTTTGCTGGTCCAACTGAAATTGCTGTTATTGCTGATGACAAAGCTGATGCTGAAATTGTAGCTATAGATTTGGTAGGTCAAGCTGAACATGGTTATAATTCACCTGCGTGGTTATATACAACAAGTAAAAGGCTTGCAGAAGAAGTTATTAAAAGAGTTCCAGAGCTAATTGCTGAATTACCTGAAATTCCAAGAAATAGTGCTGAAGCAGCGTGGAGGGATTATGGAGAAGTTATTTTGTGTGATACTGACGAAGAGATGGCATCTATAAGTGATGAATATGCTCCAGAGCATCTTGAAGTTCAAACAGAAAATCTTGAATGGTTTCAGAAAAGACTAAAAAATTATGGATCACTGTTTATTGGTGAGGAAACAACTGTGGCGTATGGAGATAAGTGTTCAGGTACAAATCATATATTACCAACAAAAGGTGCGGGTCGCTATACAGGAGGACTTTTTGTGGGTAAATTTATAAAAACTCTGAGTTTTCAAAGAATGACTAAAGAGTCAACTAAGTCTGTTGGAGCAACTTGTGCAAGAATTTCAAGATATGAAGGTATGGAAGCTCACGCAAGAACAGGCGATATAAGGCTTAGAAAATACGGTTTTTCTAATTAATTACTTGGTTTAAAGATTAAACACAAACCGTTGTTACAAAATCTTTTTCCAGTTTTACTAGGGCCATCTAAAAAAACATGTCCATGATGTACACCACATTTTGCACAATGGTATTCAACCCTTTTCATTCCAAAGGAGTAATCAATTTTTGTTTTAAATGCTCCTGGAATAGCCTCTGAAAATGAAGGCCAGCCCGTTCCACTATCAAATTTTGCAGTTGATGAAAATAATTTTGCTCCGCAATTTGCACAATGGAAAAATCCTTCTCTATTCTCTTTAAGTAAATCACTAGTAAAAGGTTTTTCGGTACCTTCATTAAACATTATATCTTTTTGAGTTTTAGTAAGTTTAGGATTAATAATTTTTTTTGTTGAAGAACTTAGAAATCTATAGGGTAACGATAAGAATAAAATATAAGAAAAACCTAATATTTTTAAAAAATTTCTTCTCAAATTCATATTTAATAAAGATTAACTTAAAATTTTTTCGGTTTTTTTTTCTTTAATTTTATTTCTTTTATAAGCAATTTTTGATTTTTTTAAATTTATTAAATCTGCGAACTTGTGATTTACATCTCTGTGTCCCGCCTCATCATCTCTTATTACTTTTACCACATCTTTAAGTGTAGCATGAAGTGGTAGATTCCAGTAATTAATAGCAATAAGAGGAGCAGGTTGATCTGGAATAGTTCCTGCTTCAAGTTCCTTTAAGTATTCGTTATAGCTTATTACAGCTTCTTCCTCAAAATATCCAACAATTCTATGAGCAGTTCTTTGAGAAACTAAATATATAATTGCATATGTAATAATAAAAATAAATTGAGCAACCATTATTATAAATCTTTCCAAAGCAGTAGGCTTTGCAACATGGATGAAAGTCATTAAGTGCATTCTTTCATTTTCAGCTTCATCCAAAAGAGTTTTAATCCAACCTTTATCATCTTCAATTTTTCTTAGAGCTTTTAAGTGTAGCAACATTCCTGCTACCATCCCTGGAACTGCAGCCACTGTTTCAAGTACTACAGCTCTATGCCCGTATCTTTTTTTAAAAAAAGTATCTGCCAGAAACCTTAAAAATTTAGTAAAAGCCAAAGCAACTTTATCACTATAATTTTTCGGTTTAAAATGTGTGCTTGAATTAATCATATAAAATAAAATAATTATTAATTATAATTTTTACATGTGCCATAATTGTCTTAAAAGATGGCTTTTATTAAAGGAAATGTAGTGTTTCTTTAATAATATAAGTTGTAAGCATAAACATAAAACTAATTATTAATATATTAATATATATCCATATATTTTCTTTTTGAGCATATTTTGACAAGTAATTTGATAAATAACCTAACAAAAAGAAAAAGATAAATGATGATAAAGATGCTCCAAAACCAAACAATATTTTTTCCTCTAATAAAAAATTTTTTGAAAAATTACCTAAGAAAAAAACAGTGTCAGAGTAAACATGAGCGTTTAGGTAAGTAAAACTCAGTGTTTTCAATATAATATTTTTTTTTGAAATTTTTTTTATCTCAGAGTTTAAACTTAAGTTGGTTTTTAAGAATTTAATTTTAGAATATATAAAATAAACTAAAAATAAAATTAGTAAAATATTCAAAGTAACTTCTACTAATAAATTAAAATATTGATGAAAAAAATGAAATAGAAAAATTCCGAAATAAATTAGTAATAAGTCTGAAATAGAACAAATTAAGCAAACTAAAAAGATAAACTGTTTTTTTAAGCCTTGTTCAATAACAAATATGTTTTGAGCACCAATAGCTAGAATTAGACTTAGGCCCGTCAAAAAACCTAAAATTAAAAATTCCATTATTTTTTTCTCGAAGTGACAATAAATAACCTTCTAGGAAATTTTCCTTCTTCAAATTCATTAATACTTTCAATTGAAAATCCCTCGGAAATTTCTTTAATTTTATCTTTAGAAAAAAAATGAACTATAAAACCATCATTTTGATAGAGATCTTCTCCAATATGCTCTCCATTTTTATAATCTCCATCCCCAGTATGTCTGACTGTAAAAATATTCAAGCCTCCTGGTTTTAATATTCTTTTTACTTCTTTGTTTAAATTTATAATTTCTTTAGTAGTAAGAGCCATACAATATAACATGTGAGAAAAGCATCCATTAAATGTATTTTCTTTAAAAGGGAGTCCTTTTCGGACATCCCAAACTTTAGTACGTACGCTCTCTAAACCTGAGGTTTTTTGCTTAATAATCTTAATTGCTTCAGAACTATAATCCAAAGCTGTTATATTGATTGAAGATGTCTCAGTTATAATATGCTTAGTATCTCTTCCTAAACCTGCTCCCAGTTCAAGTAATTCAAATTTTTTTTTTTTGGAAAAGGTTTTAATTTTTTTTTTTAAAAAATTTAAAGTATATTTTGCTGCCTTGCTTGGTTCATGACCAAACATCTCAGTATTGTTTTTAAAGCTTTGTTCCCAATACTGAGATTGTTGATCTAAATACTCTTTAGTCAATTTAACTTGATGGATCAGGAACTTTCCTTAAATAAGGTTTAATTGTTTCCCATCCATCTGGATATATTTTTTTGGCCTCTTCGTTTGTAACTTTAGGAACAATTATTACTTTTTCCCCTGGTTTCCAATCTGCTGGTGTAGCGATCTTATGTTTGATAGTTCTCTGCATTGAGTCTATCGCCCTTAAAATTTCATTAAAATTTCTACCAGTCGTCATAGGATATGTTAGAAACAAACCAATTCTTTTATCTGGTCTGATAACATAAACTGTTCTTACTGTTTCATTATCTACTGCAGTTCTTCCACCAGATGATACTCCCGCATCTGCCTCAAGCATATTATATAGTTTTGCGACTGACAAATCTTCATCAGCTACAATTGGATAATCTGGTTTCATTCCACAAACATCTGTAATATCTTCTAACCATTTAACATGATCAGATACAGGATCTACACTTAAACCTATAACTTTAACATTTCTTTTATCAAACTCAGGTTTCATTTTAGCTAAAGCACCAAGCTCTGTAGTACATACTGGTGTAAAGTCTTTTGGATGTGAAAACAAGACACCCCAGCTATCACCAAGCCAATCATGGAATGAAATATCCCCTTGTTGAGTTTTTGCTTTAAAATCTGGAGCAACGCTATTAATTTTCAAACTCATTTAACCTCCTCTTTTATATTAAAAATTATATGCAAGATTGATTTGCTATGCAAACTTTTGTATTATCTTTAAATCATATGATTTTTGAGCAGCTTTTTGATGATAAATCTTCAACCTTTACTTATTTAATTGCAAGTAAGGAGGGTAGAGAAGCGTTAATAATTGACCCAGTTTTAGATAATATTGATATATACACTAGTTTATTGAATTCTTTAGATCTAAAACTTGTTAAGGTTATAGATACTCATATTCATGCTGATCATATTACAGCACTTAATGAATTAAACAAGAGAACTAATTGTACAAGAATAATGGGAGAAAAATCAAAATCTGAAGTAATTGATTTAAAGATCAAAGAAAATGATATTATCAAAATTGATGGAATAAATTTTAAAGCAGTGTACACGCCAGGTCATACAGATTGCTCTTATAGTTTTTTAATGAAAGATAGAATATTTACAGGAGATACTTTATTAATTAATGGAACTGGTAGAACTGACTTTCAAAATGGAGACCCTTACCAATCTTATGACTCTATTTTTAATAAAATATTAAAACTTCCAAAAGAAACACTGGTATTCCCAGCGCATGATTACAACGGTAAAAAATATTCAACTGTTGAAAATGAAAAAATGAATAATCCAAGACTTCAAGTTTCATCAGCAAATGAATATGCTGAAATAATGAATAATTTAAATCTCGCAAATCCAAAAATGATGGATATAGCTGTGCCAGCAAATGTCAAAGGAGTGACATTAGACCAAATAGATTAGGTTTAAATTTTTAAAAAAATTACTATATATCCTCTTATGAATGAATACTTACAATCAATAATAGATAGAGATCCTGCTGCAAAATCAAAAATAAGTTTAATATTAACTTACCCAGGAATTAAAGCTATATTTTTACACAAAATTGCAAATTTTTTTGCCACTGCTAAGTTTGATTTAGTTGCAAGAATTATTTCACAATTTTCAAGATTTTTAACAGGTATCGAAATTCATCCAAAAGCTAAGATTGGAAAAAATTTATTTATTGATCATGGAATGGGTGTAGTTATTGGTGAAACTTCTGAAATAGGCGACAATGTAACAATTTATCATATGGTAACCTTAGGAGGTATCTCTCCAAGTATTAATTCAGATAGTCAGAGGTTAGTAAAAAGACATCCTACTTTGATGGATAATGTTGTTATAGGATCTGGTGCACAAATATTAGGGCCTATTGAGATTGGCAAAAATGCAAAGGTTGGGGCTAATGCAGTTGTTACAAAAAGTGTTCCTGAAAATGCAGTTATGATTGGTATTCCAGCAAGAAACGTTGGAACAACGTCTGGTGAATTTAAACCTTATGCAGTCACAGATGAAATAAATGAAAAATAATCAAGAAGATTTTATTTCTGGGATTGGTAATACTCCCCTAATTAAATTAAGGGCTGCTTCTGAAATAACTGGTTGTAATATTTATGGTAAAGCCGAATTTCTTAATCCTGGTGGCTCAGTAAAAGACAGAGCAGCTTTAGCTTTAATAAAAGATGCTCAAGATAAAAAATTAATATCTAAAGGTGGGATTATTGTAGAAGGCACAGCTGGTAATACAGGTATAGGACTAGGTCTTTTGGGAAATTCCTTAGGTTACAAAACAATAATAGTTATGAATGATAATCAAACGCAAGAAAAGAAAGATACTTTAAGAAATCTTGGTGCTGAATTAAGATTGGTGCCTGCAAAACCTTATAAAGATGAAAATAATTTTGTTAAAATTGCTGCAAGACTAGCTGATGAATTAAGACCAAATAATAACAATGGTGTTGTTTGGGCTAATCAGTTCGATAACATTGCGAATGCCAAAGGTCATTATGAAGGAACTGGAAAAGAAATATGGGAACAAACTGAAGGTAAAGTAGATGGATTTGTATGTTCTTCTGGAACTGGAGGGACAATTTCTGGGGTTAGTAATGCTCTAAAAGATGAGAACAAAGATATAAAAATTTGTTTATCAGATCCTAAGGGTTCTTCTCTTTACAACTATATTAAAAATGGAGAATTAAAATCTGAGGGAAATTCGATTACCGAAGGCATTGGATCTAGTAGAGTTACTAAAAATTTTGAAAATGCAAAAATTGATAATGCATATTCCATTGATGATAATGAAGCATTGCCTATACTTTATGATTTAATTCAGAATGAAGGTTTAAGTTTAGGAACTAGTTGTGGAATAAATATTGCTGGAGCTATTAGACTGGGCAAAGAACTTGGACCAGGGAAAACTATTGTTACAATTCTTTGTGATAGATCAGATAAATACAACTCTAAGATGTTTAA
>MDTB01160800.1_pt1 | contig 14555 bp, 14 predicted proteins | sample 811161 | NCBI WGS metagenome assembly MDTB01 (sample SAMN05326650, study PRJNA326480) | marine metagenome | isolation source: seawater | place: Mediterranean Sea | collected 2009
ATAATCAAGGCCAAGACCAATCAGGGCAAGATAATCAAGGCCAAGACCAATCAGGGCAAGATAATCAAGACCAAGACCAATCAGGCCAAGATAATCAAGGCCAAGACCAATCAGGGCAAGACCAATCAGGGCAAGATAATCAAGGCCAAGACCAATCAGGGCAGGATAATAAAGACCAAGACCAATCAGGGCAAGATAATCAAGACCAAGACCAATCAGGGCAAGATAATCAAGAACAGAATTATGATTCTAATTCAAGAAATAATAATAGATTGGAAAAATCTGATAAACAGATTCAAGCAGAAGCGATTCTTAATTCACTTATGAAAAAAGAAAAAATAAATCAGAAACTTAAAATAAAAAGAACAAAGTCTAGAAAATTGGAAAAGGATTGGTGATATATATTTTTAAATTAAGTTTGTTTTTGTCTTTTGCAATTTCTCAGTCTGTAGAAATTTCAGTAGATAAAAATAAACTTGACCAGGGAGAATCATTAAACTTTAGTATTTCTGTGCAAAACAGTGAAGGTTTTGCAGAAGTTGATGTAGCACCCTTATATAAAGATTTTGATATAATTAGTGGTCCGTCACAGCAAACAAATATCCAATGGATTAATGGAAGTATGAAAAGTAATAAAGTCCTAACATGGACTTTGTTACCAAAAAAAAGTGGTCGGATTATTTTACCAGCTCTCTCAGGTAAAGTAGGTGAAAAAACGTTTAAAGGAAAAAATATATTTATTGATGTTGGTAAATCCAAAAATATAGACTCATTATCAGTTTTTATTAAATCTGAGATTAATAAAACATCTTCTTATTTAGGAGAGCAAATTACTTTATCGTATAAGTTATATAAAAAGGAAGATATCACAATCTCTGGAATTGATCCATTTGTTATGCCTGATTTTAAAGGATTTTGGACCGAAGAAATTTTTAACCCTAAGCGTTTACAATATCAATCTAAAATAGTTACTTTGAACGGTATTAGATATCAAGTTGCGAATTTAGGGCAAAGAGCGCTCTTCCCAATAGCTTCAGAAATTCATGAAATACCCTCAGCACAAGTCAAGGTTCAAATTGAAATCAAAAGAAAAAAGAATCGGAGAGATCCATTTTTTGATCCATTTTTCCAATCCTTTTTTTCAGAAACAAAATCAAGAATCTTAATATCTGATAAAAAAAATATTGAAATAATTCCTTTCCCTACGCCAAAACCTCTTGATTTTACGGGAGGAGTAGGTGATTTTAAAATAATATCTAGCGTAGATAGAAACATGGCAAAAGTTAATGAGGGTATTACATTTGAAATAAGTCTTGAAGGTACAGGTAATATAGGATTATTCTCACTTCCAGAAATAATTTTTCCAAAAAATATTGAAGTATTTCCTCCAAATAATCAATTTGAAAAAGATGTTTTTAGAAATCAACTTACAGGTAAACAAAAATGGGAATACATTCTAATTCCAAGAAATACGGGCACTTTTACCATTCCTGTATTAGAAATGTCATTTTTTGATTTAAAATCGAAAACATGGAAAAGAGTTAACACAGAACTATTAGAGCTAAAAATACAAAAAGGGACAAAGCAGAATAATTATGATAACAGTTTAACTAAGCGCGAAGTAGAATTAATAGAAGAAGATATAAGATATATGAGAACTAGTGCTTCTATATTAGTAAATAATAATCAGCCAAATTTTAAATTATCTATTTATATTTATACATTTTCTTTAATAATTATTTTAATTCCATTTTTTTTATTTAAAGTAACTGGATATCGATTATCTAATGAAAATAATTGGAAAGCTCGTAAGGCTTTAAGTAAAAGTTTGAAATTATTGAAGAATTATGATGAAAATAATGCCTTCCAAGCTGCAAGTCATTCTTGCTATATATATCTTAAGGATAAATTGAATTTGCCGAGTAAAAATCTTGACCCTGCAGTTGTTAAACAAATATTAGATAATAAACTTGAAAAAGTTATTTATAATAAGCTGAACGATTTACTTCTTATATGTGATGAAGGAAAATATTCACCAGATTCAAAAGAAAAAGAAAAAAATATAATTAAAGAAATGGAACAAGTTTTAAAACAAATAGATAAGAATCTATGATGAGACAATTATTATTCTATGTGATATTTCCAACATTTATCTTTAGCGAAATTTTTGAGCAAAAACTTTTTGATAGTAATCAAGCTATGTTAAATAAAGATTATGATAAAGCAGTGCAACTATATGAATCTATTTTAGATTCAGGATATCTAAATAAAGATTTGTATTATAACCTTGGAAATGCATATTATAGGAAAAATTATTTAGGACAAGCAATATGGGCATATAAAAACGCAATAAAGTTCTATCCTAGAGACGAAGATGCAAAATATAATTTAGCTGTTACAAATGCCCGGATGATTGACCGCATTGAAATGCCTGAATCATTTTTTATATTAAATTTATATCGAAATATCAAACAATACCTAACCATTCATGAATGGTTAGGTATTGGGAGTGTCCTTGTCTTTTTTCAAGCGTTATTATTTTCCTTTATTAAAACCAATTTATTACAATTGAAATATTTTAAATCAATATTTTCTTTATTGATAGTTATTAATTTGATAGTGCATGGAATTTGCTTTGATTATTATGTTCAACTGAAAAAAGAAAATAGTGCTGTTGTAATATCCAATGAAGTTGAAGCATATTCAGGTCCTTCTGATAACAATACTGTTCTTTTTATAGTAAATGATGGTAGTATTGTTGATATTTTAAACAATCAAAATGATTGGTATGAAATAATATTAATAGATGGTAAAAAAGGTTGGTTGAAAAATGAAACAATACGAGTTATAAATTGAAGATTATTCTTTTATTTGCTATCTTATTTAATATAGTTAGAAGTCAAGATAGTCTATATTGGTTTGATATGAGTACTGTAATTGATAAAATCCCTAAAATTCCCAAAATTCTAGATAAACATTTTTCTAGCACGGGAATAGATATAGTAGATTCTTTGAGAGACTTCCGTAATAATACTACTGATGGATTTAGGCTCCAAATATATGAATCATCTTCTGTTGATGATGTGAAGATTGTCAGGGACAATTTCAAAAATGTTTTAAGTGATTCACTATATATATTATTTGATGCACCACTTTACAGATTACATTACGGGAACTATGTAACAAAAAATGATGCAGACATTATAAAAAAAGCAATACAAAAAAAGGGTTATAAAAACATATGGGTTGTAAAAAGTAGAATAAATCAAAATCATTTAAAAAATGGAAAATATGAATAATTCTACTGAAATTGTTTTTCACAAAATATTGTAATTATATTATGGCAGGACATAGTAAATGGTCAAACATTAAACACCGTAAGGGCGCTCAGGACCAAAAAAGAGGTAAGGTATTTACAAAGATTATAAAAGAAATAACTATATCAGCAAGGCTTAATGGAGGAGATATTAATTCAAACCCTCGATTAAGAAAGGCTATATCAAATGCGAAATCTAATAATATGCCTTCTGGTAAAATTGAAAGAGCCATAAAAAAAGGAATTGGTGAATTAGAAGGTGTTTTTTATGAAGAGATTACATATGAAGCTTATGGTCCTTATGGTGTAGCGATAATTATGGATGTTATAACTGATAATAAAAATAGATCAGTAGCGGATATAAGACATATTTTGTCAAAATATAATGGTAAGTTAACAGAAAATGGAAGTGTATCTTGGATGTTTGAAAAGAAAGGGCATATTATTATCTCATCTAACGGTATTGATGAAAATACTCTTTTTGAAGCAATTATAAATGCAGGTGCAGAAGATTTACAAAACATTGATGATACTTATTTAATTTCAACAGCGCCTGAGCAATTACTTGAAATTAGGGATAATCTTGAAGATAATAACTATATTATACAATCATCTGAATTAGAGATGGTACCGCAAACATTGCAAAGATTAGCTAATAATGAAATTAATTTAGTTATCTCTTTACTTCAAACTTTAGATGATAACGATGATGTAAACAAGCTATACTCAAACTTTGATTATTTTGAAAATTGAAAATAAAAACATAATTAGATGAGAGTCTTAAGTATTGACCCTGGTCTTGTGATTACAGGATTTAGTATTATAGATTCAAATAAGAATAAAATTTGTCTTCGTGCGTATGGTACAATTAAACCAAAATCAAAAGATAGTTTGGCAAATAGATTAAATCATTTATATGAAGAAATTACTAAAATACTTAATCAGTTTGTTCCCAATATTTTAGCAATTGAAGATGCTTTTTACAGTAATAATGTCAAATCAGCTATGAAGTTAGGTCAAGCAAGAGGATCAATTATTTTGGCTGCTTCACAATTTAATATTCCTGTAGAAGAATTTGCACCAAGGAAAGTAAAAATGTCTGTTTGTGGAAATGGTGCAGCATCGAAAGAACAGGTATCTTATATGGTAACTAAAATATTAAATTTAAAAACTCCACCAAAGCCTTTGGATATATCTGATGCTATGGCGGTAGGAATCTGTTATTTAAATCAAGTAAAAATATAATGATAGATGAGTTAAAAGGTATTGTTGACAAAAAAACATTGAATCATGCTTTGATCTTTGTTGGTGGAATTGGATTTAGAATTAATATGTCTATTAATTCTCTTACATCTTTGCCTAAAAAAGGAAATGAGGCTCATATATTCACATACCTTCATGTTAGAGAAGATATTATGGATTTATATGGTTTTATAAATCAAAGAGAAAAAAATACATTCCATTTATTAATATCTATTAGTGGTATTGGCCCTAAATTAGCTATCACTATTCTTTCAGGAATAGACTCAGTAAAACTTAAAGATAGAGTTATATCTGGTGATGTTGCTGCTCTTATGAGTGTTCCAGGGGTAGGTTCAAAAACTGCGAAAAGAATTATCGTTGAACTAAAAGAAAAATTCATTAAATCAGAAGACTATCATCTTGGTTTTGATGACGGCAATGGTGATTATACTCAATTATTTAATGATTTGTTGCATTCGCTTATTTCATTAGGATACAAACAAAATCACGCAAAAGATGTTTGTCTTGCCATTGAAAAAAAAGGTGAAATGGAAGGTCAATTAGAAGTTGTAATAAAAAAAGCATTAAAGTTGTTGGTTTCCTAATGAAATTAAATAAGAGACTGGCTTTGTTGGGTACTGAAACGGCATTTTCAGTTTCTAAAGAAGCTAATGCATGGCGTAATAATGGAAATAAAGTATATCCTTTTCATCTTGGAGATATCAATTTGAACACTCCAGAATATATTCGTAATGTAACTAGCAAATATATGAATGATAATAAAAATGGTTATTGTCCTTCAGAAGGTGTGCCTATTCTTAGGGATGTGCTTGCAGAAGATGTAGGGCGTAAAAGAGGTGTAAAATATAATATCGAGAATGTTGTTGTTCAGCCGGGAGGAAAACCAACTATATGGAAATTTCTTGCCAGTATTATGAATATTGGTGATGAAGTGTTATATCCAAACCCCGGTTATCCAATTTATGAATCTCAGATTTCCTATCAAGGGGGCATTCCTAAGCCATATAGTTATAAAGAGACAAAGAATGGATTCAATATTGATTTAGAGCATTTGCAGTCGTTAATTACAGATAAAACAGTAGCATTAATATATAATAATTACCAAAATCCACTTAGTGCATCCTCGAGTAAGAAAGAAATGAACCAAATTGCAAAACTTTGCATCAAGCATAATCTCTGGGTATTAAGTGATGATGCATACTATGAAATTAGATATAGCGATACCCCACCTATTTCTTTAGTGAGTATCCCTGGAATGAAAGAACGAACGGTTATACTATATACATTTTCAAAAAGATTTGCAATGACAGGTTGGAGACTTGGTGCCTCAATCGGACCAAAAAAAATTATTGAGCAAATAGCACGTTTTAACATTAATGATGAATCGTGCACTAATCATTTTATACAATATGCATTGGCTGATACTTTACAAAAAGCAGATTATGTTTCACAAAAAATATTAAATGAATTAGAATTACGACGAAATATATGTGTTGAAGCACTTAATTCAATTAAAGATGTTCACATTTCGAAACCTGAAAGTACGTTTTACCTTTTCCCAAATATTACAAGTCTAATGAATAATAAGGGTTATGATAATTTAGAAAAATTCAGAATTGACGCATTACATTCCACTGGTGTCTCTTTCTGTAGTCGGAATCATTTCGGAACTGCGTTTCCTAAAGAAAATCAAAAATATATAAGACTTGCATATTCTGGTATCAATCAAAGCGATATAAAAGAAGGAATGGACCTTTTTAAAAATTGGGTTGAAAACTAATGAGTGATGGATTTAAAACACCTTTGTATGATAAACATATTTCACATGGTGGAAATATGATTTCATTTGCTGGATATTCTCTTCCCATTTATTATTCAAGTATTAATTATGAGCACCATTTAGTAAGGTCAAAAGCTGGATTATTTGATGTTTCTCATATGGGTGAAATCTTTATTTCTGGTAATGATGCTGAAAAATTCCTTCAAATAATTACAGTTAATGATGTATCTGCACTTAAGAGTGGAGAGGTTCAATACACTGTAATGTGTTATGAAGATGGTGGTATAATCGATGATCTTTTATTATACAAGCGGGAGAGTGACTTCATGCTTGTTGTAAATGCTGCTAATAGAAAAAAGGATATAAACTGGTTAAGAAAACACTCTTCTGGAGATGTAAATATAATAGATAAAAGTGACGACATTTCTTTAATAGCAATTCAAGGCCCGGAATCAAGAAATATTTTACAACATATAACAAGCTTTAATCTAAATAAATTAAAGTTTTATTCTTTTATAAATGGCCAAATTTGTAGTTGTGATAGTATAATTTCAAGGACAGGTTATACTGGTGAGCTAGGATATGAAATATACTTAAAAAATAAAGATGTTAATACAATCTGGACTGAAATATTAAAAGCAGGTTTTGACTATGGGATTGAACCAGTTGGATTAGCTTGTAGAGATACTTTAAGATTAGAAATGAAATATGCATTATATGGAAATGATATTGACTCGGAAACAAATCCAATTGAAGCTGGATTGGGATGGATTACAAAATTAAATAAAAAAGATTTTATTGGTAAAAGTGCAATAGAAAAAAAAAGGGATAATATTCAAAGAACTTTAGTATCAATTGAAATGAAAGAACTTGCAATTCCGAGGAAAGGATGCACAGTCTATTATAATGATAAGATTATTGGTAAAATTTCTAGTGGAACGATGAGCCCTTCTATAGGCAAGGGTATAGCAATTGGATATATAGACCCTTTTTATGCAAAATCTGGTAATAATATTGATATTGATATCCGAGGAGTCCGGAAAAAAGGTATTATAATTCAACCGCCTTTTTATAAAACCGGTTCTTTGCATTATTAAAATAGTTTCAAATATAATGAGTATATCCAATGGATAATGAACGCCGTTTAGAAATACTCGGTATTTTATTAATCGCAATATCTATTTTTATTTTAGTTAGCCTTATAGGATATAATGCTAATGAAGAGCCATCAATATCACCAAATGTGGAGATTTCAAACCCGATGGGTATTTTGGGTTTAATAACATCTTATTTTTTTATTAAAAGAGGGTTTGGCTTTTTATCTGTTATTATTCCTATAATTGGTTTTATTTGTGGATGGTTTTTATTTGCAAAAAAAGAGCTAGGTAAGCTTTTTCGTGCATCAATATATGCAATATTTGTAATGCTACTTTCGTCTGTGTCCATAGGAGTGTTATCAAATATTATTTTTCCTGAAGATTATGCCAGATATAGGTTCTCGGGAGAACTTGGTGGTGCTGTAGCAAGCTTTTTTATTGATTGGTTAAGTATATGGGGAACAATTCTTTTTATTATCACTTCTTATCTAATGATTATTCGCAGTTATTTTGATATCAATTATTATAGTCCCTTTTCTTTAATAAATGAAAAATGGATTAATTGGGTAAAAGAAAAAAAAATTAAAACGGAATTAAAAGAGAAAGAAGATATTAAGCGAAGGCATACCCAAGATTTAATTACTAAAATAGATAAAAATAAAGATAAAGAATTAATTGAAAACGATTCAAGTAGAAGCAATTTAAAAGAAATTAATAGTAGTAGTCAGGATTCTATAGATGTAAACAAAGAAGAAGATGAAAGGATTTTCGTAGAACAGGATTCTTTAGAATTGGGTGGAAAATATCAAAATAAAGATTTTAATTCTGAAAATACATCAAATAAGGTAAAAACTAATAAAAAACAATTAGAAATAGAAAAAGAAGATGTTGCAGATTTAAATATTGAAGAAATTATAGAAAATCAGGAAGTAGATATTGACGATATTGAAGAAAGAAAAAAACCAAAAAGAAAATATCAACTTCCTTCATCCGATTTATTAGAAAATCCTGTTAATATTTCTGATAATCTTAGCCGGGATGAGTTGGTGGAACGTGCAAATTATCTCACACAATCTATGTCTACCTTTGGTGTTGAAGGGAAAGTAGTTAATGTTCATCCAGGGCCAATAATTACTTTATTTGAGGTTGAGCCAGCTGAAGGAGTAAGGGTTAATAAATTTGTGCAATTATCAGATGACCTTGCTAGGGTAATGGAGGCCAGTAGTGTTCGGGTTATAGCTCCAATACCTGGCAAATCTTCCGTAGGAATTGAAATTCCTAACCGAAACCCAGCAACTGTTTACTTTAAATCAGTTGTAAATAGTCCAGAGTTTGCTGAAGCAGATTCTCTCCTAACTTTAGCAATAGGGAAAACGACTTCAGGTGAAATAAGTACGTTAAATCTTGCAAAAATGCCACATCTATTAATTGCGGGTACTACAGGATCTGGAAAATCAGTTTGTATAAATACTATAATATGTTCGGTCCTGTATAGTGCTACTCCCGAAGAAGTCAAATTTGTTATGATAGATCCTAAAAAAGTTGAGATGACATTATATAAAGAACTAGAAGGATATCATTTATTGAAAATGGAAGATATTGATGAACCAATAGTAACTTCTGTAGATAATGCAATCTTAGCACTTAGAGCATTAGAAAAAGAAATGGATAAACGATATAATATATTGGCAGATGCTATAGTAAGAAATATTGGAGAATATAATGAAAAAATGAGGTCTAATGATGAACCGATAATGCCTTATATTGTATTAGTAGTTGACGAACTTGCAGATTTAATGATGTTATCTGCCAAAGATGTTGAGGCACCTATTGCGCGGCTAGCTCAACTAGCTCGCGCAGTTGGTATTCATCTAGTTATAGCAACTCAAAGACCATCAGTTGATGTAATTACAGGTGTGATTAAAGCAAATTTTCCCTCAAGAATAGCATTTCAAGTTGCCAGTAAAATTGATTCAAGAACTATTATAGATCAACCCGGTGCCGATAAATTAATTGGACGCGGGGACATGCTCCATTTAGGTACTGGGAGTTCAGACGTTTTCAGGATGCATAATGCCTTTTTATCACTCGAAGAGATAGAAACAGTAATGAAACATGTAGTTAGTCAGCCGAAGCCTGAAGAATTAATTTTACCATCTGTCAGAGAATCACAAATTTCAGAATTTGGTTCAGGTGGAAATATTGAAAGAAACGATGAATTGTTCAATGATGCAGTTTCGCTTGTTGTAACTCATCAGCAAGGCTCTATATCTTTACTTCAACGCAGATTGAAGATTGGATATTCAAGAGCGGCTAGATTAATAGATCAAATGGAGCAAACGGGTGTTGTGGGCCCATTTACTGGTAGTAAAGCAAGAGAGGTTTTAGTGGATGAAACCTATTTAGAAATGATAAAAGAATCCTAAATGGTTTATCGTGCATCTATTTATTTTATTTTATTTCAATCATTGATTATTGGAGATAATCCATATTTAAAATTCCGGGAGTTTATGAATTCATCAAATGGTAGAGTACTTGATATTAGTTTTGCACAGAATCAGATTAATAATATTGAAAAAAAGAATGGATTATTTTATTATTTTGGGGAATTAAATTATACTTATGATGATGATGTACAGAGAATAATTTATAATCAAGAAAGCATAACAACCATTAATAAACTTTCCAAACAGATTATATATGATGAGAATATAAAAAACAATTTAAATATACTTGATATATTGGGTGGTAAAGCTAATGGAATTATAATTGAAGAGGTATTATTAGATAAAAATGGAACTCGAATTCCTTTTAAATTAAACGAATGGAAAATCGCAGGTAACCTGTGGACAGTGCCTTCGACAGGTGAACCGAAAAAAGTTGTTCTAGAATATACAGATGGCTCAAATATGAATATTATTATTAATAATATTTACTCAGAAGAAGTAAAAACATTGTCAAGTATTAATACTGATGGGTATGAAATAATCGATTTACGTGAATAAATTTTTAAAATTAGGTTTTCTTACTACAATTAGCATTCTTGGCCTTTATTTTGCATTTAAGGGAGTAGATTTATCTAAATTAATCATTCACATAAAAAATGTAAATTTACAATATTTTTTATTCGCAATATTTATACTTTTGATGAGTTGTGTTATAAGAGCATATCGATGGAATCTTATACTAAATCCTTTAGGCAAGGTCTCTTTTGAAAATGTTTTAAGTGCTACAATGATTGGATATTTTGGTAATGGCGTTCTTGCATTTAGACTTGGAGAGTTATTGAAAGCATACTCACTTAGTCAAAAAAGTAACATTACAACTACGCAAGCATTTGGGACTGTAATATTGGAAAGGTTATTAGATATTATTACCCTTTTAATCATTTTTTTAGTTTTATTACCATGGTTTCCATTTGAATATGAAATTTTAAAGTATAGTGCTATTGGATTTTCTATATTTTCACTAATTGCTATTGTAATGTTATTTGTATTTACAAAATTTAATTTTTGGAAAAAAAATAAAAGATTTAGATATAATAGTTCCAAATCTATAAAAAAAATATATTTATTACTTTTTAGTATTCTTGAAGGATTGACAAGCTTAAAAAAAAACAGAAGTAGTTATTATATAATTGTATTAAGTATAGTAATATGGTGTATTTATTTATTTGAAACTGTAATTATTATTAAAGCATGTAATCTAGATTTTAGTATTATAGAAGCTGGAATATTATTAATTGTTGGTAGCATTGCTCTTGGTATCCCTGCCTTACCAGGTTCAGCTGGAACATATGATGCAGGTTTAAAATATAGTCTTGAGTGGGTTTATAAAATCTCAAGTGAGATGGCTCTTAATTATGCTATTGTATCTCATTTTATTGCTTACGTACCTTGTTTGATAATTGGTTTTATTTATTTTTTACTTGCAAACATTAAGATTAATGAGATAAAAAATATAGATATAAAAAAATGAAAAATTATAATTGTATATTTTTGGATCGCGATGGAACCCTTAACCCTGATTCAGGTTATATTGATTCATTGGATAATTTTAAATTCTTTGATTTTACTATTTCATCTTTGATGAAAATAGCAAATGACAATAATCAATTTTGCATTATTTCTAATCAATCTGGTATTGGAAGGGGAATAATCAAGCAAGAAGAGTTATTCAAAATTCATAATTATATTAAAAAAAGTTTTAAACAACATAATATACCTCTCTTAGATATATATTTTTGTGCAGATCATCCAGATAGTGCTACAGAAAGAAGAAAGCCAGGCCCCGGGATGTTTTTAGAGGCTGAAATAAAGTATAATCTTTCTTTAATGGATTGTTTAATGATTGGTGATTCAATTGATGATATGCGTGCTGGTGAAATGCTTTGTATGGATACAATGTTAGTACTCACAGGTGAAGGTGAAAAAACCTATAGCAATTTATTAGAGTTTGAGAAGCCAACCTATATAGTTAATGATTTATCCGATGGTGCCGATTTATTATGTCAATAAAAGTTGGTATTCTTATGGGTGGGAATAGTCAAGAAAGATTGATTTCACTATCAACAGCAAAAGCTGTAACGAATGCTTGCATATCACTAGGGTATTCGGTTACCCATTTATCTTTTGAAAATAATTATATAAAATTTTTAGATAAAATGAAAAGGTTGGACATCGTTTTTAATGCTTTACATGGTGGAATGGGTGAAAATGGTGAAATTCAGTCTTGGATGGATGAAAATCGTATTAAATATACTGGTTCAGGTCCCTTAGCTTCAGCTTTGTGCATGGATAAGGAAAAAAGTAAGATTCTGGTAAAAGAAAATAATATTGAGACACCTTCATGGCAGTTGATTACTGATATAAAAGATGATATAATTATTGATTTACCGTTTGTAGTAAAGCCGAATGAACAAGGAAGTACTTTTGGTCTATCAGTTGTTAAAAAACAGAAAGAAATAACCTCTGCTATTGAAATGGCTTTTAAATATGGTAAAAATATTCTCATTGAAGAATACATCCAAGGGCGTGAATTAACTGTGCCTGTTGTTGGTGATGAAGTTTACCCTATAGTTGAAATACAACCATCGCATTTTTTATATGATTATTATTGTAAATATACTCCAGGAATGACTAAATATATTTGCCCGGCAATTTTGGATACTCATTTAGAAAAAAAAATCTATAATAATACTAAATTACTTTTTGATAAATTTAATTGTTCAGTTTATGGAAGATTAGATTTTATTTTAGATACAAAAGCAAGTGTGCCATATTTTTTAGAAATGAATACTTTACCAGGGATGACTGCGACTAGTTTAGTTCCGAAATCTGCTACGGCAATGGGAATTAAATTTAAAAAACTAATTGAAACTATTATAAAATTAAGTATCTAAATGGATTTTATTTTATATAATACTTATTCAAAAAAGAAAGAGGTTTTTGTGCCCTTAACTAAAGGGAAAGTAGGTCTCTATACTTGCGGACCAACTGTTTATGATCATTCTCACATCGGGAATTTCAGAACTTTTATTTTTGAAGATTTGCTTAAGAGATGGTTGATTCATCTTGGTTATAAAGTTAATCATGTTATGAATATCACAGACATAGATGATAAAACAATTAGAAGGGCATGCCAAGAAAATGTGGCATTAGAGGTTATAACTAATCGTTATACTTCCTATTTTATGGAAGATTTAAGATGGTTGAAGATTTTACCAGCTAATCAATATCCAAGAGCCACTGGATATATTATGGAAATGATTAAAATTATTGAAGCTTTAATCGATGGCGGTTTTGCTTATGCAGAAAAAGATGGCTCAGTTTATTTTAATATAAAATCTTTCCCAGATTATGGTCGCCTTGCAAAATTGAAAATTAATTATAGAAAACAGGTGAATAAAGTCAAAGATGATGAATATGATAAAGAGCATCCGCAGGATTTTGCTCTTTGGAAAAGTTGGAAAAAAGAAGATGGGGAATATTTTTGGGACTCGCCATGGGGAAAGGGAAGACCAGGGTGGCATATAGAATGTTCAGCAATGAGTTTAGATACTTTAGGTAGTCATTTTGATATACACTGTGGTGGTGTTGATAATATGTTCCCTCATCATGAGAATGAAATTGCCCAGTCTGTTTGTTATACTAAAGATAGCTTTGTTAGTTATTGGCTTCATTCAGAGTTTTTGTTAATTGATGGGGGAAAAATGAGTAAATCATTAGGAAATTATTATACATTGAAAGACTTGCAGAAAAAAGGATTTACTCCTGAGTCTATTCGATATCAACTATTGTCTGGCCATTATAGAAATAAAATCTCATTTTCTTTATCAAAAAAATTCGAAAGTGATAAAATTGTTCAACGTATTAATAGGTTCTTTGCACTACTCAAAAGTAAAGGAGCTCATAAATCTGAAGAGGAAGGCTTTCCTAAGGAATATAGAAAATTTGAAATAGCCATGAATGATGATCTAAACAGTCCAAAGGCGATAGCTGTATTTTTTACTTGGATGAAACAATCAATCAAGAAGATAGAAGATAATGACTTAATAACAAGAGATTTATACGAAGCGTGGAATTTTTTGAATTTATTTAATAATATTTTTGGTTTTAATGAAAAAATCTCAAGTGAATATCCAAATAGAATTAAAAAATTACTCGAGGAAAGAGATTCTGCGAGGAAAAAAAAGAAATGGGAGCGAGCAGATTTAATTAGAATAAAGATTGCAAATGAGGGTTGGTTGGTAGAGGATACTGAAGATGGGCAAAAATTAAAAAAAATATAATCATATAAGTCCATAGATATCTTTGAAAAAAAAACAGCTAAAAGTAATTTTGTTATTGATATCTTTTTAAAATTATAGCTAAATTGTTAGGCTGTGCTCTTAGGTATCATATCTTCGTAAAAACAAGATTAATTCAACATAAATAATTTTCTATCTTAAAATTAGAGATTTTAAAGATTGCTGTTGAATGCCACCGTAGCTCAGTTGGTAGAGCAACTGATTTGTAATCAGTCGGTCGGAGGTTCGAGTCCTCTCGGTGGCTCTGCAATGAAAATAGATTTTTGAAAATAAGTATTGACTGGGGGAGAT
>MDTB01051324.1_pt1 | contig 14554 bp, 10 predicted proteins | sample 811161 | NCBI WGS metagenome assembly MDTB01 (sample SAMN05326650, study PRJNA326480) | marine metagenome | isolation source: seawater | place: Mediterranean Sea | collected 2009
GAAAAGCTTATCCAAAGAAATTGATATTAAATTAAGTTATTGTTTTGATCTACAAGGAGTAATGAAAGATGTGAATAACTCATCATCTTTGATCAAAAGGATAACCAAAAAATCATATGAAAAACTATTATTAAACAACTCAATTTCTGCTGGAATGATTCCTAAACTACACAATGCTTTTAATGCCTTAGATGGTGGCGTAAATGAAGTTGCTATCGGCAGTATAAAAATGATCAATCAAGCTATACCCTACACCTCAATTACTTTAAAATGAAATCATTAAATGATAAAGCAATTAAGCTTTTAGAAGATCTTATTTCTATAAAATCCTTTTCAGGTGAAGAAGATAAAACAGCAGCTCGAATTGGAGAATGGTTTATAAATCATAATATTAAATTTAAAAAACAAGATTATAATGTTTACGCATTTAATAAATTTTTTGATAAGGATAAACCAACTCTTCTTTTAAATTCTCATCACGATACAGTAAAACCTAACTCTGCATACACCAAAGATCCATTTAAACCTCATATAGAAAATGGAAAATTATTTGGTTTAGGAAGTAATGATGCAGGTGGGGCTTTGGTTTCATTAATTGCATTATTCACTCATTACTACGATTACCCAAATCTAAAATACAATCTCATAATAGCTGCTACAGCTGAAGAAGAGAGCTCTGGTGAAAATGGCTTAAACAGTCTGTTACCTAACCTACCTAAAATTGATGTCGCCATTGTGGGTGAACCTACTATGATGCAATTAGCAATTGCAGAAAAGGGATTAGTTGTATTTGATGGAAAAGTAGATGGTACAGCAAGCCATGCAGCTCATCCAAATAACGATAATCCTATCTCAAAACTTCCAAATATTATAAAATGGTTAGATAATTTTTCATTTGAAAAAGTATCGAATACTTTAGGTCCTGTTAAATTGACTGTTACCCAAATTAAAGCTGGAAACCAACATAATGTCGTTCCAGCTTGTGTTGATTTGGTAGTGGATGTTAGAGTAAATGATTGTTACAGCAATAAAGAGATTGTAGCTATACTACAAAAAGATCCACCATTGACTTTAACACCAAGATCATTGAACCTAAACTCTTCATCTATCTCATTAAATCACCCTCTAGTTAAAGCTGGTATTGAACTAGGCAGAAGCACTTATGGTTCCCCAACTTTATCTGATCAAGCAAAACTGAGTTGTCCATCACTAAAATTAGGGCCAGGTGATTCTACCAGATCACATACCGCAAACGAATTTATTTTCATTAAAGAAATAGATGAAGCTATTACTTTATATATTAACTTATTAAAAAAAATACTTTAAAATGAAACTTTGGCAAAAAGGGTCTACAGCCCATGAAAAAGTAGATCTATTTACGGTTGGAAAAGATCGTGAATATGATCTAGTGCTTGCAAAATATGATTGTCAAGCATCTATTGCTCACGCTGAAATGCTTTCTAAAATTGGGATAATTAGTTCACTTGAAGCCAAAAAACTAACACAAACTTTAATCGAGATAGAAAGTCAAGCAAAAAAAGGTGATTTTACAATAGAAAATGAATTTGAGGATATGCACTCTAAAATTGAGTATTTATTGATACAAAATTTAGGTGACCTTGGAAAAAAAATTCACACGGCACGATCAAGGAATGACCAAATCTTAGTTGCCATGCATCTTTATTTAAAATATGAATTAAGTGAAATAAAAAACCAAGTAAAGGAGATATTTGAATTATTATTGTCATTAGCTGAAAAACATCAAAAAAAGTTATTACCTGGATACACACATTTACAAATAGCTATGCCTTCTTCTTTTGGGTTGTGGTTCTCAGCCTATGCTGAAAGTTTAATAGACGATCTTTACTTTTTACAAGGTGCTTACAATATTGCTGACCAAAATCCATTAGGAAGTGCCGCTGGATATGGTAGCGCTTTTCCAATAGATCGAAAATTTACTACTGAATCTTTAGGTTTTTCAGAACTCAAGGTAAATTCAGTAGCAGCTCAGATGGGAAGAGGAAAGCTTGAAAAAAGTACAGCTATAGCCATATCGTCTATTGGAAGTACATTGTCAAAACTTAGTATGGATATTTGCCTTTATATGGGTAAAAATTTCAATTTTATTTCTTTTCCAGACAATTTAACTACGGGGTCAAGCATTATGCCTCATAAAAAAAATCCAGACCTATTTGAATTAGTGCGGGGAAAATGTAATAGCCTAGAAGCTTTACCAAATCAATTGACTTTATTAACTACTAATCTTCCTAGTGGTTATCACAGAGAACTGCAGCTAACCAAAGGTCCAATAATTGATGCTATTCAAGAAATAAAATCTTGTTTGGAAATCCTTGTTTTTAGTCTACCAAATATTAAAGTGAAAAAAAATATTACTAACCTAAATATATATGATGAACTATTTACTGTGGATACTCTCAATCAAGAGGTATTAGACGGAAAACCTTTCAGAGATGCTTACCGGGAACTAGGTAGTGCAGTAGAAAAAAACACCTTCAAGCCCAACAGAGATGTAAAACATAGTCATATTGGCAGTATAGGTAATTTGGGTTTAGATATAATTAGAAAGAAAATGGAAAATCATTTTTCTTAAAACCTCTTAAAGACTTAAGAACAACTAAATATGAAGTGGTCTGTTTTCAGTTGCTGCTAATGCAGCCTCTTTAACAGCTTCCGCATAAGTTGGATGAGAATGGCTCATCCGAGCTATATCTTCTGCTGAAGCTCGAAACTCCATAGCTGTTACTGCTTCAGCAATCAAGTCTGCAGCCCTAGCTCCAATCATGTGTACCCCTATAATTTCGTCTGTAATTTTATCTGCCAGAATTTTCACAAAACCGTCTATATCCATACTTGCGCGCGCACGTCCAAGCGCACGCATTGGAAACTGCCCAGATTTGTATAAAACTCCTTCTTCTTTTAATTGTTCTTCTGTTTTTCCAACTGATGCAACTTCCGGCCAAGTATAAATTACATTTGGAATTAAGTTGTAGTCAATATGAGGCTTTTGACCTGCAATTAATTCTGCAACCATAACTCCTTCCTCTTCAGCTTTATGAGCAAGCATGGCCCCTCTAACTACATCTCCAATTGCATAAATATTTGATGCTGAAGTTTGCAAATGATCATTTACTTCAACTTGACCAAGTTTATTGATTTGAATACCTGCTGCTTCTGCATTTAACCTTGCCGTATTGGGTCGTCTTCCCACAGAAACTAGACAGTAATCACCCTTAAATTTAATTTCATCTTGATTTTTATCTAGTGCTGTTACACTTACATCTTTACTTTTTCGACTAACATCTTTGACTTCGTGAGAAAGATAAAACTTTACACCCTGTTTTTTCATCACTTTCATTAATTCTCTAGAAAGACCAGAATCCATAACTGGAGTTATTCTGTCAGCATATTCAATAATAGAAACTTCAGATCCTAGACGACGATAAACTTGACCCAGCTCAAGTCCTATTACTCCCCCTCCAATTACAATTAAATGTTTAGGTATTTCTTTGAGACTTAAAGCTTCAGTAGAAGTAATAATTCTTTCTTTATCCAAAGTGATGAAGCTTAAAGTTCCTGGTTTAGATCCTGTGGCAATGATAATTTTTTTAGCCTCAATTATATGCTTTTTATTTCCTTCGACTTGAATGTGAGTTGCATCAATAAAACTTCCAATCCCATTAAAGACTTCTATTTTATTCTTTTTCATTAAATAATCAATTCCTTTAGTAGTATTGTCTACAACTGAAGCCTTTCGATCGATCATTTGTTTAAAATTTATATTGATTTTACCTTGGAGTTCAATTCCATGCTCTGAAAAATGTTTAATTGCATCTTCGTAATGATGAGAGGAGTCTAACAAAGATTTTGATGGAATGCATCCAACATTCAGACAAGTTCCACCTAAAGAATTATACTTTTCTATTAATGCAGTTTTCATACCCAATTGGGCACAACGAATTGCAGCAACATATCCACCTGGTCCTGAACCGATAATAGCAACATCAAAAACACTCATAACTAAAATTAATTTAATATTTCGAAATTACGAATGTTTCTTGGCACAACATAATCCTTCAGAATGGATTTTTAAAATCTTACATTTTTTATTTTGAGTATTTTAAAGAAAGGATTTCGTTTTATTTGATTAAACTTGTATCAAGAGAAAAAAAATTGAAAAAAAACAATATTTCTTTAATTACTGCATCCTTTCCAATATTTATATTAGTTGTACTTCTATCATATAATGTTTTTATTTATGGAGATGACGCACTTAGTGGATCTAACCAGTTTATCCTTTTAATTGGCGGAGCTGTAGCAGCAATAATAGGCTTCAAAAATAAAATCGAATATGAATTTATGATCAAAAAAGTTGCTGAAAATTTAAAGTCAGTAACTGGAGCCTTGCTAATTTTGCTTTTTGTGGGAGCACTTGCAGGAACATGGCTTATAAGTGGTATTATACCCGCGATGATCTACTACGGACTTCAAATTTTACACCCTAATATTTTTTTACCTGCTTGCATTATTATTTGTGCGATTATCTCATTAGCAACTGGAAGTAGTTGGACAACTTCTGCAACAGTAGGAATAGCCCTTATTGGAATCGGTACAGTATTACAGATCCCATCTGGAATGGTAGCCGGAGCTGTTATCTCGGGAGCATACTTCGGCGATAAACTGTCACCCTTATCTGATACTACTAATTTAGCACCGGTAATGGCTGGCGGAGAGCTCTTTACTCATATTCGTTACATGACATATACTACAGTCCCTAGCATAATCATTACTCTTATTGTATTTTTTATTTTTAGCTTAACTTATGAAGCTTCTGGAACTGCAGATACAGAAAGTTTAATGACAGCAATAAACGAAAAATTTTCAATTAATTTTTGGCTTTTTCTTGTGCCTCTTACTGTAATCATATTAATTGTGAAAAAAACTCCTCCAATTGTTGCTCTTTTAATTGGAACATTATTGGGTGGTATGTTTGCTTTGATTTTTCAACCTGGAATACTTCTTGAAATTAACGACTCTGAACACCTTACTCCAGCTTCAGCATATCGAGCTATCATGGATGCAATCTCTGTTTCTATAGAAATATCAACATCAAATATTCTTCTTAATGACTTATTTACTTCAGGAGGTATGGAAGGAATGCTTGGAACAATTTGGCTTATTATTTGTGCAATGGTTTTTGGAGGAATTATGGATGCAATTGGAGCGTTGACAAGAATAAGTGATGCTTTATTAAATTGGGCAGAAAACACATTTCAATTATTTGCCAGCACAGTAGCCTCATGTTTAGCAATCAACCTTACCGCTTCTGATCAGTATTTGTCAATAGTAATTCCAGGTAAAATGTTTGCTAAAGCTTATGACAACCGAGGCTTAGCTCCAGAAAACCTAAGTAGAACATTGGAAGACTCTGGAACAGTTACTTCTGTTTTAATACCATGGAATACTTGTGGAGCTTATCAATCTGGAGTTTTAGGCGTTAGTGTTGGAGAATATTTTATATATGCTATATTCAACTGGATAAGTCCTTTCATTACACTTTTTTACGCTGCATTTAGGATTAAAATTTCCAAAAAAAAATAAAGTTCAGTAGAATTATTTTTTAATCTATTTTGTTAGGAATAAGAAAAACTTATTTATAAATTAAAATTTCCAAAGTTAATGTTTCGAAACCTTAATTAAGGTTTTATATTTTAGTTAAAAATAAATCATTATTATGAATAATAGCAAATGTCCATTTCACGGTTCAACAACCACACCAAATCTTGGAACCCAAAACAAAGACTGGTGGCCTAATAATCTTAATTTAGATATTCTTCGTCAACACAGTAATCGTAGTAATCCCGTTTCTGAAATTGATTACAAAGATCACGTAATAAAATTAGATTTGAAAGCTTTGAAAGATGACATAAAAAAAATGCTTACAGATTCTAAAGATTGGTGGCCTGCTGACTACGGACATTATGGACCTTTCTTTATCAGAATGACATGGCATGCGGCTGGAACTTATCGTACAGGCGATGGACGTGGTGGAGCAGCTACTGGTGCTCAACGTTTTGCACCACTAAATTCGTGGCCTGATAATGGTAATCTTGACAAAGCAAGACGGTTATTATGGCCAATCAAAGAAAAATATGGAAATAAAATTTCGTGGGCTGATCTTCTTGTACTTGTTGGTAATGTTGCAATTGAAGATATGGGAGGACCAAACCATGGAACTGTACTGGGCAGAGAAGATATTTGGCAATCTGAAAAAGATATTTATTGGGGTGCTGAAGATGAATGGTTAGGAGATAATCGGTATGGTAGTACCCGTCAGTCACTCGAAAATCCACTTGCAGCTGTACAAATGGGATTAATCTATGTAAATCCTCAAGGACCCAATGGCAATCCTGATCCAGCTTTATCAGCTCAAGATGTCCGAGAAACATTTAAAAGAATGGCTATGAATGACGAAGAAACTGTAGCACTAACTGCTGGAGGACATACTTTTGGAAAAGCACACGGTGCTGGAGATGAAGCATTAGTTGGAGCTGAACCCGAAGGAGCTTCAATGGAACAAATGGGTCTGGGTTGGAAAAGTAGTCATGCCTCGGGGATTGGGGTTGATGCAATTACAAGTGGTATTGAAGGACCCTGGACTACAAATCCTATAAAGTGGGACATGGGATATTTAGAACTTTTATTCAAATATGAATGGGAATGTAAGAAAAGTCCAGCTGGTGCTTGGCAATGGCATCCTATAAATTGCTCTGAAGATGATATGGTTCCTCAAGTAGATGGAAGTAATGAGAAGGTTCTTCCTATGATGACTACTGCAGACATGTCACTAAAAGTGGATCCTAAATATCGTGAAATATGCAATAGATTTTTAGAAAATCCTGAAGAATTTGGAGAAACCTTTGCTCGTGCGTGGTTCAAATTACTGCATAGAGATATGGGTCCAAAAACTAATTATCTTACCGGAGACTATAAAGACGTTGAATATATTTGGCAGGACCCTACGCCAGCCGGCAAAATTTTAACTGCATCTGAGGAGAAAAACTTGCGAAATGCAATTTCAAATTGTGGCCTTAGTATAAAAGAGATGGTCAATACCGCTTGGGCAAGCGCTAGTACTTTCAGAAACTCTGATAATCGCGGAGGTGCAAACGGCGCTAGAATTCGTCTTTCTCCACAAAAGGACTGGGAGGTGAATAATCCCAAAGAACTTAAAAAGATTTTATCTATCTATGAAAAAATTGCTAATGATCAGAACACAAGTATAGCTGATGTTATAGTTGTTGCAGGTGCAGTAGGCATAGAAAAAGCTTGTGGTCAAAAAGTTGATGTGACAACCGGACGAGGGGACGCAGAACAAGAAAATACTGATTTGAGTTCATTTGATTTATTGAAACCAAAAGCATGTGGTTTTAGAAACTATTCGGAAAAAGAATTTGCGGTTAGCCCTGAAGAAATTCTGTTAGATAAATCACAACTACTTGGACTAACACCAACTGAAATGACACTTCTTGTTGGAGGATTGCGTTCTATGGGAATCTCTTTCACTGGTCAAGGAATCTGGACTAGTGGTGAACTCAACAATAAATGGTTTAAACAACTACTGTCTATGGATGATAATTGGGAAAATATAGGTTATAACAGTTATATTTCAAAAAATCCAAAAACTGGTAAAGAAAGAAAAACAGCATCCCGTACAGACCTTGTTTTTGGCTCAAATTCTGAGCTTCGAGCTATATCTGAGGTTTATGCCCAAGATGATAACAATGATAAATTTATTCATGATTTCATCAATGTTTGGAATAAAATAATGAATGCTGATCGTTTCGACTTGAATTAGAATCTTAAATTCAATAAAAAACTTTGCTAATTAGGGTTTAATTAACATGTTTTTTAATCCTAAAAGTAATTGTTTAGTATGCAATTATTTTTTTTATATCATTTAGAGCAAAAAAATATAAATACCCTCACTTTACAATTGAATTTGTATTTTTGTAAAAGAAAATTTTTTAATGGCTAAAAAGCTGAAAATCACTGAATCCAATCCTAAACTCATTCGCCAAAGACAAGTTTTATTAGGAGGTGGTCTTATGATGATTTCACTACTTTTAATTATTGCTTTTGCATCTTATATAATTAATTGGAAAGCTGATTTTAGCACTTTAGGATCATTTACTGATAAAACAGTTGTAGCCAAAAATCTTTTGAATAAGGTTGGAGCCATTTTAAGTCATTATTTTATTTATCACGGTGTTGGTTTGGGTGCTATATTCTTCCCATATCTGTTGGCTCTTACTGGTTACAAATTTTTTTTTGATAGAAATAAAAAAAAATTAATTTCTTCTTGGGCATGGGGAATTACTCACTTACTATGGCTTTCAATATCACTTGGATTTTTTCTTCCTAACGAAATCCTTTTATCAGGTATAGTTGGGTATGAGATAAATATTTTTTTTGCTAGCTATATTGGAAGCATAGGGATTTTTGCACTTCTGGCCTTTATCTTTTTATGTTTTATTGTCATTGAGCTTGGATGGACTCCGGAAAAAATGAAACATTGGTTATTACAGTCTTCGAATAAAAATTCTCAAAATAAAAATACTGATGAAGAAATTTTAACCGAATCCGTTCCTTTAGATTTAAATTCGGAAAATGAAAATATAAATGATGTAAGCCATGACCCAACTGAATCTAATAATGAAAATCCAATTAAAGAATCTGTTATAAAAAAAGATGACTTGATAATGGAAGTTGAAACATTAGAGGAAGAATCTGTGGAAGGCGAACTAGCAAATAGTTTGATTAAAAAACAAGGTTTATTTGATCCTACTCTAGAATTAAGTAATTTCAAAATGCCTAATATTGAATTACTAAAAGACTATGGTGAAAAGGGAATTACAATCAACCAAGAAGAGCTTGAAGCAAATAAAAATAAGATTGTAGAAACTCTAAATAATTACAAAATTGGTATTTCTAATATTAAAGCAACAATTGGCCCGACTGTGACATTATATGAAATTGTTCCTGATGCAGGGATTAGAATTTCAAAAATCAAAAATTTGGAGGATGATATTGCCTTATCACTTGCAGCTCTTGGCATTAGAATTATTGCGCCAATTCCAGGAAAAGGAACTATTGGAATTGAAGTTCCTAATCAAAAATCTACTATTGTATCAATGCGATCTGTAATTTCTTCAACTAAATTTCAAAATGCAGAAATGGATCTCCCTATAGCTCTCGGAAAAACCATAAGTAATGAAACTTATGTTGTTGATTTAGCAAAAATGCCTCATCTTTTAATGGCAGGAGCTACTGGTCAAGGAAAATCAGTTGGTCTTAATGCGGTTCTAACATCTTTAATTTATAAAAAACATCCAGCTGAAGTTAAATTTGTCTTGGTAGATCCTAAAAAAGTAGAACTAAACATATATAGTAAAATAGAACGTCATTATTTAGCAAAATTGCCAGATACTGAAGAAGCCATAATTACTGACAATACAAAGGTCATTAACACTTTAAATTCACTCTGTATAGAGATGGATAATCGTTATGAGCTTCTTAAGAACGGAATGTGTCGTAATCTTAAGGAATACAATAAAAAATTTAAAGCGCGTAAGTTAAATCCTAATGATGGTCACAATTATTTACCATATATTATTCTTGTTGTTGACGAATTTGCTGATTTAATAATGACTGCTGGTAAAGAAGTAGAAACACCAATTGCACGTTTGGCCCAATTAGCTCGTGCTGTAGGAATTCATTTAATCATAGCAACACAGCGTCCATCAGTAAATGTTATCACTGGTGTTATCAAAGCAAATTTTCCAGCACGTATTGCCTTTAGAGTAACTTCAAAAATTGATTCTAGAACTATTTTAGATAGCGGTGGAGCAGACCAATTAATAGGAAGAGGTGATATGCTTTTTACTCAAGGAAATGAATTAATTAGAATACAATGTGCCTTTGTTGATACTCCTGAAGTAGAGCGTTTAGCTTCTTATATTGGTGCTCAAAATGGATATGCTGATGCACATTTTCTACCTGATTATATTAGTGAAGAAAATAGTGCTAATCTGGATATTGATATAAGCGAAAGAGATGCGCTTTTTAAAGAAGCAGCTGAGATAATTGTAACTGCCCAACAAGGTTCAGCATCTCTTCTACAAAGAAAGTTAAAGTTAGGTTACAATAGAGCTGGAAGAATTATTGATCAGATGGAGGCTGCGGGAGTAGTTGGTCCTTTTGAAGGAAGCAAGGCAAGACAAGTACTTATATCAGACTTGTCTTCTCTTGAACGAATCTTAAATGATTAGAAATTAAAATATTTACATAATAACTATGAAAAAAACAATTCTATTAAATTTGTTATTATTTATAAGTTTTTGCCTTAAGGCTCAAACATCTGAGGATGCTAGAAAACTTTTGGATGAAGTATCTAAAACTATTTCAGGATATGAAAACTTAAGCTTTGACTTTACTTATGTCTTAGAAAACCGTCAAGAAAATATTCGCCAGGAGAATAAGGGTTCAGCTACCATTAGTGGAGATTTTTATAAATTAAATTTTTTAGGAAATGAACAGCTTTTTGATGGTAAAAAAACCTATACTATTATTCCAGAAAACGAGGAAATAACTATAAATGATCCAGAGGAGGGGGATGAATTTAGCATAAACCCTTCCAAACTTTTATCTTTTTACAAAAAAGGTTATGCATACCAATGGGACATAAAACAGATTATTTTTAATCGAACTATTCAATTTATTAAACTAATTCCAATCGAAGAAAATGGTGATTTAAAATACATCCTGTTGGGAATTGATATTCAAAAAAAAACAATTTATCGTTTAATAGAAATTACCAAATCTGAAACACGAACAACACTGACATTAAAAAATTTAAAGACTAATACAAAACTAGATCCTAACTTTTTTAATTTTAATGTTAGTAAATATCCTGACTATTATATAAACAACTAATAACTTGAAGATTATTGATCAATACATATTAAAAAGTTATCTGACTCGTTTGGTTAGCGTCTTTACAATCTGTATGTTTATTTTTGTTATTCAAACTTTTTGGCTTTTTATTGATGAGCTTGCAGGAAAAGGATTAGATATATTAATTATTGGTAAGTTTTTGATTTATTACTCACCTAAATTAGTTCCTTTAGTTCTTCCTCTATCGGTTCTTTTAGCTTCATTAATGACATTCGGAACACTTGCTGAAAATTATGAATTTGCAGCAATGAAATCAACAGGAATATCACTTACCCGAGCTTTATTGGGCCTATCTATCTTTCATATTATATTAGGTGTAGGAATGTTCTATTTTTCTAATCATGTAATACCATACGGTGAATTAAAGTCATACAATTTAAGACGAAACCTTGCTAAACTAGAACCTACTCTTGCAATAAGGGAGGGAATTTTTAATGAAATTGGTCAAATTAATATCAAAGTAAAAACTAAATATGGAGATAATGAGCGCTTTCTTAAAGATGTTATAATCCATGAATACTCACCAGATAAACAAAATAATGTTGTTATAAAGGCTGAACGTGGAGAGATGAAAAATGAACCAACAGACCCAAACTTGAAATTAGTTTTGTACAACGGAAATCGCTATGAAGAGTTAATTCCTAAGAAAATGAAGGATCGCTTACGCATTCCTCATACTAAGGTAGCATTTGAAGAATATGAAATGAATATTGATTTATCTCAATTTAATAATGTTGATTTAGAGGAAGAAAATATAACAACCTCATTTAGAATGCAAAAAATAGAACAATTACGAGAAAGTATTGATACTCTTCAAATAAATTTTAATGAAGAAAAAACTGTTTTCAGTAGTAATTTTTTAAAACAAAGTGTTGTTGGAAAGACTGTTCGTAAAAACGAAAAAATTAATAAAAATGATTCTATCCCACTTGATATTTTAGAATTTGTTGTCATGGAGGAGAATTGGAAAAAGGCGAGATTGTTTGAGGAAAGTATTGATAGATTAAAAAACTCAACTCGAGATTTAAAAGCAAAAAACACTCAATTCTTTGCCTTTAGAAAATTGATTAATCTACACAAAATTACTCTCCATGAAAAGTATACATTACTATTTGTTTCATTTTTACTTTTCCTTATTGGTGCTTCTTTGGGAGCCATCATTCGAAAAGGGGGGTTAGGACTGCCTTTAGTACTTTCAATAGTAATTTTTTTGACTTATCATTATATCGGACTTTTTAGTAAAAATGCTGCTGAGGACAATAGTATACATCCATTTTTTGCAACATGGATGGCAACCCTAATTTTAGCCCCTTTTTCATATATCTTAACAAGAAGAGCTTCTGCAGACAAGGGCTCTGTTAGCATACATGATATTTATTATCCTGTTTTAAAATTTATTAATAAAATACCTTTTAAAAGAAACAATGAAAGAAAATTCAATTGAGTTAAATACTATTTCTGAGGGTATTGATGCTATAAAAAATGGAGAAGTCATTATTGTCGTTGATGACGCCAACAGAGAAAATGAAGGGGATTTCATAGCCGCAGCTGAAAAAATTACACCTGAATTAATAAATTTTATGGCTACACACGGCAGAGGTTTAATCTGCACTCCTCTTACTGAAGAACGCTGTCAATATCTTCAATTAGGTAAAATGGTATCAAATAATACAGACCCAATGGAAACAGCATTTACAGTTTCCGTAGATCTCAAAGGAAAAGGTGTAACAACAGGGATATCTGCCTCAGATCGTGCCCTTACTGTTAAAGCATTAGTGGAGGAAGAAACATCTCCTTTTGACCTTTCACGTCCTGGACATATTTTCCCTTTAATCGCAAAAAGTGGAGGAGTTTTAAGAAGAACTGGACATACTGAATCTGCAATTGATTTCGCGCGTCTTGCCGGTTTTAAACCTGCTGGAGTAATAGTTGAAATTATGAATGAAGATGGGACTATGGCTAGGTTACCTCAGCTTTTGGAGGTAGCTAAAAAGTTTGACTTAAAAATAGTCTCTATAGAGGATTTGGTTTCTTATAGAATGCAGCACGATAGCCTTATTGCGAAAAAACTTGATCATGAAATAAATACTCGCTATGGAAAATTTCGGATGCGTGCTTATGAACAGACAACTAATGGTAATGTACACCTAGCTCTTACCAAAGGAAATTGGGATAAAGATGAAATGATTTTAACAAGAATTCAATCTACCAAAATAACAAATGATATTTTGGGAATGCTTACAGGATCTATCCATGAGCGCTTAGATGATATTTTTAAATTAATAAATGAAGAAAAAAAAGGTGCCCTACTATTTATAAATCAAGAACAAAGTCCAGAGAACTTATTGGCTCGTATAGAAACTTTAATAAAAATGCAGCAAGAAGGAAAAGTAGATAAGGTTCCGCCTATGAAAATGGATAGTAAAGACTTTGGAATTGGAGCTCAGATATTACATGATCTAGGTATTCAAAGATTAAAAGTAATTAGTAACTCAAAACAACAACGGAGAATTGGAATTACTGGATATGGAATTACAATTGAGGGCTATAAGAATTATTAAAATTATTCGAAAAACCAAAGTTTAAATGCCATTATAAATACAATAGAAATCATTATGTAGCGAATAACTTGATCACCTTTTTTCACTGACCAACGACTAGCAAACCATCCACCAAAACTTGTCCCAAAAGCCATTATAAGACCCATTTTCCAATCTACAGCATCGTTGAAAGAAAAAATAATTAAAGCAACCGTTGAGTAAATAAAAACTACTACTACCTTAGTTGCGTTAGTCTTAACTAAAGATATGTAGTTAAATCGGTTTAAAAATAACATAATCACTATTCCTATACCTGCATTGATAAAACCCCCATAAATACCAATTATAAAAAATCCTAAAATGCTCCAAAATAAATATTTACCATTTAAACGTTCAGGTAATTTAATCTCCAATTTCTTTTGACGAAAAAGAATCAAAATTCCAACAACAACCATTAAAATAGCTAGTATCTTATTGAAAATATAAGCATCAATATCAATAGCTATTTGAGCTCCTAAATATGCACCTACACTTGCACTAATTCCTAAATATACATTAAAAGGAAAACTATTAATCCCCTTGCTTTTAAATCCCAGAGCACCACTTAGTGACTGAACAACTATAGCTATTCGATTGGTTCCATTAGCAACGTGCGGTGGTAAACCTAAAAAAATCAAAATTGGAAGTGTAAAAAGAGATCCGCCTCCAGCTAAAGTATTTATAACACCAGCCAAAAATCCAATAAAAACAAGAAATAATACTTGAAAAATTTCTTCCATAAGACTAACTAAAAATACAAAGTAGACCTGAATCTCATATGTAAAAGAGGATATTTAAATATTTTCTAATATAAAAAAGGAATGTATATTTGCAACCGCACTGGAGAAATGGCAGAGTGGTCGAATGCGGCAGTCTTGAAAACTGTTGAGGGTCACACCTCCGGGGGTTCGAATCCCTCTTTCTCCGCTTAATCCTTTGTA
>MDTB01242713.1_pt1 | contig 14554 bp, 16 predicted proteins | sample 811161 | NCBI WGS metagenome assembly MDTB01 (sample SAMN05326650, study PRJNA326480) | marine metagenome | isolation source: seawater | place: Mediterranean Sea | collected 2009
AATATATAGAATTAATATTAATTAAATTCTTTGGGGAGATTTTAAATGAGAAAATTTATATCACTTTTTTCAATGCTAACTTTTGTTTTAGTTGGAACATATTCTCAAAATGTTCTTGCGCAAAGCAGTCGTTTAGATATTGAAGAAATCGTTGTTACTGGTACAAAAAGAGATATTGGCCAACAAGATGCGGCGATAGCTGTTTCAGCTATAACTGAACAAGCATTTAATAACACTTTTGCTAATGAAGTTACAAATTTGGGTGCTTTAGTTCCAAACTTAACTTTAACTACCCAACCTGGCTTTAATGCTGTTTCTGGTGGTATTAGAGGTACGGGTAGTGTTTCCATTCTAGTTACTGAAGATCCTTCAGTTGCTTTTTTAATTGATGACTTTGGTCTAAATCACGTTCAATCTCAATTTGTTGAAATGTTTGATATTGAACAAATTGAAGTTTATCGAGGACCACAAGGTACATTATTCGGTAAAAATTCAACTGGTGGTGTTATTTCTGTAACAACAAAGAAACCTGTATTGGATGAATTTTCTGGAGAGTTTAGTGCATTAGCTGGTCAGTATGATTGGAATGAGGGAAGTATTAATAAATTCAAACTTGCCCTAAATGTTCCTATCGTTGAAGGAAAACTTGCAATGAGAGTTGCTGCCATTTGGGATAAAGATCAAGGCTTTTATACTAACTCTAAACCTGCAAGTGATTTCCCTGGACCAACATTTTTTAATCCAACAGGTACATGGCCTGATGACGGGACATCTCTTGCAAATATGGGTGATGGAGGTGATCTAGGCGGTAAAGATGTTTTAGCTGCAAAAATTAAGTTTTTATATGAAGCTTCTCCAACATATTCAGCTCTTTCAACTTTTGAGTTAAGTAAAGACGACTCAGGAACACCTGCTGCTGTTAATGAAACAGAGTGTCCAAGTAGTATGTTATTCTGTCTTCTAGGTTTTAGTGGAATCCATACCCCATCTCCAAATTGGGGTGGAGAGAAATGGACAAATGTATATGAAACAGGTGAAAGCTTTCACTGTAATGCAGTTCTTTCGACTTGTAAGGGTCATAGAATGGATAGTAAAGGTGTTTTCTTAAATCAAACATTCGCTATTGGAGATTACTTAACTTTAAAATCTATAACCGGATATAGAAATCACAAAGAACTTAATGCAAGTACTTATACAGGCGAAGCTTTTGCAAGCTTGTATGATGCCTCTAGAAATACAGATAGAGACCAAATGCAACAAGAATTTCGTCTAACTAGTGAGTATGATGGTCCATTTAATTTTACTGCTGGTGTAAGTTATGCAGAAGATAATTTAAATTTTGCTGCTTATGCTGCTGTTGGTCTTCAATGGTTCTTGGGTGTTCCTGGTTATATTCATACTGATTACTCATCAACTGCAACTCACCAAAACAGAACAAGTAAAGCCTTCTATTTTGATTTTACATATGAATTAAATGAAGCTTGGAGAGTTTCTGCTGGTGTTCGTGAAACACAAGATGAGAAAACATTTGTTCGTGAGACTGGTACTAATGGTGTTAATTCACTTGGACGAGCTAATAATAACATTAGCACAGGTGGATTTACTCGTGATGATGATGTTCCACAATTCCATACTGATTGGTTGAGCTGTGACCTAAGAGAAATTTGTGTCAATAATACAGATGATTGGAGTGAAACAACTTATAGATTAGTTCTCGATTATACTATGAACGAAGATGTTATGTTCTACGGATCACTAGCTACTGGCTTTATGGCTGGTGGATATACCGAAACATGTTCAACAACTTATTCATGTGCATATCCATACGACCCTGAAACAAACACAAATATTGAATTAGGAATGAAGGGTGATTTTATGGATGGTCGTTTAAGATTAAATATTTCAATCTTTAATACCGAATTTGAGGATTTACAAAGAAATCAGGTTCTTCCTTTACCTATTCCTCCATATCAGGAAACAATTAAAGTGAATGCTGGTAAGTCAACAAATAAAGGTATTGAAATAGAATTGAACTACCTTGTTACGGATAATTTCCGTATTGATGCTAACATAGCTACTCAAGATCATAAATATGATGTTTTCCTTTGGGATGAAACTCCTAATGATGGAATTGATAATCCAACTGACTTCAGTGGTTTTGAACTTCCTTTCTCACCTGAATTAAGTTGGGGATTATCATTAACTTATGATCAAGATTTGGGTGCAAATGGTTCTTTAACATACAATGTTTTAGGAAATTACCAGGATGAAGCTCAATCACAACCAACAAATCCAATATATAGTCAATTAGAAGATAGAACTCTAGTTGATGCAAATATTACTTGGAGAAATATTGATGATACTTATTGGGTTACCATTTATGGTAAAAACCTTACTGATGAAACATACAGAGTAGGGTCAAATAGCGTTGCTGGTTTATGGAACTTCACGCTCTTTGGCGAGCCTCTAGAGTATGGTATCGAAGCAGGGTATCGTTGGTAAATAATTAGTTATATTTACTAATAAATAATTAAACCCCGTTTTTGACGGGGTTTTTTTATTATTAAAATAAATATATCTAATTTTATAATGACTATATTTTAATTTTAAAAATATTTGTGTAATATTAATTCTTTGTTAAGGAAAAATTATGGACAGAAAAGAAGAATATAATAAAATTGCTGAAAAAATAGTTGGACATGTAAAGAACGGAACTACCGATCAAGCTCAAAGTGTTATTTCGATCCCAACATCGGATTATACTTCTGATGAAAGATGGACTTCTGAGATGAATAATATTTTTCAGACATTACCTTTAATGGCTGCCATGACAATAGAAATTCCCAATCCTGGAGATTATAAATCGCTAGAAATTACTGGTATTCCAATTCTTATAACCAGAGATAAAAATGGAAAAATTAATGCATTTAGAAATGTTTGTACTCACCGAGGCGCAATAATAACAGAGCCTGGCATAGGAAATAAAAGTAGATTTTCATGCCCTTATCATGGTTGGACCTATTCCAATACAGGAGATTTGATAGGCGTTACTGACAAAGATAAATTCGGTGATTTTGATCCAAGCTGTCATGGTTTAGTGAAGCTATCTTGTGAAGAGTTAGGAGGAATGATTTTCATTTCTTTGTCTAAAGACCAGGACATAAATTTTAAAGATTTTTTAGATGGAATGCTTCCAGAAATTGAACATTTTAAATTAGAAAACTGGTATTACCATGGTTTTAAAGTTATCGAAGGAGCAAATTGGAAAATTGCCTTTGATGGGTATCTTGAGGGGTATCATTTCACTACCGCTCATAAAGATACTATAGCTAATATGACTATGAATGATATTATGGATTTTAGCGCATTTGGTCCTCATTTAAGAATAGCCTTTGCATCTACCAATATTGAAGAAATTTTTGAATTACCAAAAGAGGAATGGTGGAAGAAAGAAGGTAGCGGTGTAGATTTTGTAAGAACAATATTTCCTAATATTGCTATTTCACTTGGCTTAGGAATTGGTCAAATTGCTCAAATTCTTCCGGGCAAAACACCGAATGAAAATACGACGATCTTACATTATATTGCTCCAAACCCTCCAAAGAATAATGATGAATTAGCAGAGCTTGATCAAAATATGGAATTTTTAAGAAATGTAGTGAATGATGAGGATTATTTGCTAGGAATTGAAATTCAAAAAGGGCTTAACTCACAATCAAATGATAGCGTCTTATTTGGACGAAATGAGAAAGGAAATCAATTTTTTCATAAGTATGTTGATTATTATGTCGACGATAAAATTAAAGAACCCCCAAAACTATAATAACATTTCATAGAGGTGTATTTTGACTAAAGTTGAAGATAATAGAAAAATAATAGAAACATATTACTCATCAATAGCTAAGGGTGACTTCGATACTATCATATCACTTATGCATGAGGATGTAGTTTTTAATATAGTAGGCGAAACACCATACTCAGGCCTTTGGAGTGGAAGAGATAGTATATATACTATTCTTGTTCCTGCAGTTGTTTCAAACTTAAAAGAAGATAGTACAAAATTTGCTGAGAATTGGAGTGTTATGTGTGTTGATGAAAATAGAGCTACAGGACTTATGAGTGCAAAAGCAGAGACCCACGATGGCGAAAAGCTAGACATGACTTATTGTCACATTATGACCTTTAATCAAAACAAAATAATAGAAATGCATGAATTTTTTGATACTGCGCAAGGTGAACGTTTATTTGATAATGACAAATTAAATGGGCATTCTGGAAAACTAGGTCCAATGAATTTTTAATAATTCTTCGTTAAAGTTTAAATTTAGATTTTTATTTTATCAAAAGTGTCTTTAAGGGCCTTGGACCACATTTCACCCATTTCTTTAAATTTTTGGTCTCCCTTTTCTATTCTCTCATAACCATCACTTCCGAGATCATCTTTTTTTATTACCAAAAGATCTAAGGGCATTCCAACTGATAAATTTGAACGTAGTGTTGAGTCCATTGAAACTAAAAGAGCCTTTCTTCCTTCATCGAGAGACATATTAGAAGAAATTACTCTATCAAGTATAGGTTTTCCATATTTAGTTTCTCCAATTTGTAGAAATGGCGTATCGTTTGTAGCCTCTATAAAATTACCTTCTGGATATACAAGAAATAATCTCATTTCTCCACCTTTACGTTGTCCTCCAACAATAAAACATGCTGATATATTCTCGCCATTTTCATTTAATTTATCATTTAAATTCATAGCATTTGCCGACAAAGCCTGTCCAAGAAGTTCAACAACTCCTAATAGTGTAGGGACTTCCTCAATAGATTTTAGGCCATCTTCAGACGGAAATTCTATAGCTTCAATTACTTGTGACATTGTTGTTTGCGTTATTGAGAGATTTCCAGCAGTCAATACAACAATTATTCTTTCTTCCGGTTCCTCAAATACAAACATTTTTTTGTATGTTGCAATATCATCTATTCCGGCATTCGTTCTTGTATCAGATAAAAGGACAATACCTTCATCTAACTTTAGCCCTACGCAATAAGTCATTACTAGTCCCTTTTATTGTTGTTCCCTTCTTACTTCAATTTTATAGTCTAAATTTTCAAGACTAGGATTTCTTGTTACCCCTCTTATTGGAGAGGCTGATATTGAGTCTAGTCCAGAGCATAATCTAATATACCTATCATCTGTACAACATTTATTGGTTGGATCAAAGCCTACCCAACCTAAATCTTTCATAAAAATTTCTGTCCACGCGTGAGTTGACTCTATTTCAGATAAATTCTCGCTATTCACCAAGTAACCTGTTACGTATCTTGCTGGAATATTTAGATATGTTGAACAGGATATCATTAGATGAGAAAAATCTTGGCAAACACCTTTTTTTGATTTTACGATATCTGAGGCGCTTTGATGGATAGTCGAGGATCCAGTTATATATTCAATTTTCTCAGCTATTAAATCTGATAACTTGTGAGCCTTTAAAAGATCTTCAAAATTAGGATTAATCATTTTAGATAATTTAATTATTTCACTATTCGGTTTTGTTAGTTTTGTATTTCTTAGATAAACATCTGGGTTAATTTCTTCTTTATAATCTTTTAAAATACCGTATTGATTATTGGTCTCAACAATTCCTTTAGTTATAATATCTAATGTTTTAACCTTTTCTTCAGTTGAAAATGTTTGAACTATGTCTCCTGAACCATCTTTATAAGAACTTCCAAAAATACCCTTAATGGATGACTTAATATCCCACTCAATAATTTTTTGTCCTTCATGAATGGATGGAATAAGCTTAAGGCTTTGTATTAAACCGTTAACTGGTTCATCATAAGTGTAAGAAGTTGAATGTAATATAGATAATCTCATTTAATTCCCTTAAAATACGTTTCGTCAATTAAAGAAGATATTTCATTAATTTCTGAAATAAAGCCTGTTAAAAATTCATGAAGCCCACCTGCAAATATCTCTTCAACTTCTAGATCATAGAATTTGGATAAAATTTTTCTAACCCTCACATCAGCTAAAGAACTACGCCCACCATATAAAAGTTTCAGTCTACCTAAATTTATAGATATTTTTTTTAAACTATAGATAAGTGATCTAGGGAATTCAGGATGGAGAATTAAAAAATGAGCGATTTTTGATGGTGTTTGCTTTCCATCATAAGCCCACCCAAAAGCTCTATGTGCAGAAATGGCTCTTAATAAAATATCCCATTCTGTATTATCTCGTTCTCCTCCAACAATCTCCTTACTAGGCAATAAAACAAAATATTTAACATCCAAAAGTCTTGCAGTAGAATCTGCTCTTTCAACAAAGTAACCTAGATTCAAGAAGGCAAATCCATCATTTTCTAGTTGGGTATTTTCTATTGCCCCTCTCAATAAATTTATTTCTTGTTTAATAGAATTACATAACGTCGGTAGGTTTTCGGATTTATAAGTAAGTTTTTTGTATCTATTTATATTTTGAAAACTTTGATTAAAGGATTGCCAGACATCGCTCGTTACCCTAGTTCTGGCAGAGCGAATATTATCTCTGGCTTTTTTCATACAGCTTATTACTGAAGATTCATTTTCGTAATCAAATAATAGATAATTTGAGATAGTTTTTTGATCAAACTCGCTGCATTTTGAATAATAGCCTTCATAGGAACCAGCAGAAAGTAAAATTGATTTCCATTCACCTCTATGTCCTTTTTCTGTATTTGGTAATAAGGAAATTCTATAACCAACATCTAAAAGTCGCGAGAGGGTTTCAGCCCTTTCAACATAACGATTTGCCCAAAATAAATTTTCTGCTGATCTACTTAATAGCATGATAATTTTATCCAGTTAGGACCCACGTATCTTTTACTCCACCACCTTGGGAAGAATTTACAACAAGGGAATTCTCTTTCATTGCAACCCTAGTTAATCCACCTTGTGTTATATATGTATCTTTCCCAGATAAACAAAAAGGTCGTAAATCAACATGACGTTCAGAAATTTTACCTTTTATAACTGTTGGAGCAGATGAGAGCTTCAAAGTAGGTTGAGCAATATAATTTCTAGGATTATTCATTATCTTTTTTTTAAAATTAATTATTTCTTTTTTTGTTGATTTTGGACCTATAAGCATTCCATAACCACCTGATCCATGGACTTCCTTAATAACTAGATCATGTAAATTTTCTAAAATAAATTTTATTTTTTTTGTATCTCCACAAGACCAAGTTTCGATATTATTTAATATTGGTTTTTCACCTAAATAAAATTCAATCATTTTAGGGACGTATATATATACTTCTTTATCATCAGCTATACCTGAGCCAGGAGCTGAACATATTGTTACACCTCCTGATCTATAAACATTCATGATTCCAGGTATACCAATCTTAGAATTTGGATTAAAACAGAGAGGGTCAAGATATTCATCATCAATTCTTCTGTAAATTACATCAACTTTTTTTGGACCCTCAGTTGTTCTCATGTATACAAAATCACCATTTACAAATAAGTCATTCCCTTCCACTAACTCTATTCCCATTAGGTCAGATAAAAAACTATGCTCATAGTAAGCGCTGTTTTTTACTCCAGGAGTTAATAAAACAATTACAGGTTCATTTTCACACTTTAATGGAGCTAAACTTACTAAAGTTTCTTTTAATTTTTTAGGATAATTCTCAACAGGTGAAACTTGATATGATTTGAACAAATCAGGAAAAAGTTTCATCATCACTTCTCTATTTTCTAGCATATATGAAACACCGGAGGGCGTTCTACAATTATCTTCTAAAGCAAAAAAATTATCTTTATCAATTCTAACAATATCAGTTCCAATAATATGACTATATATTTTGCCGGGAACTTTCATTCCAACCATTTCTTTTTCAAAAGCTGGATTAGTGTAAATGATTTCTTTGGGGATGACTCCAGCGCTTAAAATTTCTCCTTTATTGTAAATATCATTTAAGAAGGCATTTATAGCTAAACTTCTTTGCTTAATTCCATTTTCAATCGTTGACCATTCTTTAGAAGTGATAATTCTTGGAATTATATCAAAAGGAAGCATACGTTCCTCCTCTAAGTCATTATATACTGAAAAAGTAATGCCTAATTTTTCAAATAAATTTTGTGCATCCTTATATTTTTTTTTAATTTCAGCTACCTTCATGGATTGCATCCAGTTATTAACTTTTACATAAGGTAACCTAGTGGTTAATTTACCTTTACTATTGGTAGTAAGCATTTCATTAAAAATCATAAACATTCCTCGACCATTGAATATGCAAAAAAAGGTCCAAATATATGAAAAAAACAAAATTTTTTATAAATAAAGATTTATAGTTTTGTAAAATACTTAAATATGCTAGTAAATCAGTCATAAAAAGGGGTTTATAATATATTTTTCAGTAAGATTTTTATTGAAGAATTTATATAAAAAAACAATGTCAGCTCAAAGTAAAAATAAACTTGTTACAATTTCAACCTTGCGTAAGTTGAAAAAAAATTCTGAGAAATTTACTTGTTTAACTGCTTATGAATCAACATTAGCTCAAAGAATAAGCGAGTCTGGTGTCGAGGTTATTTTAGTTGGCGACAGTTTGGGTATGGTTATTCAAGGTCACGATAGTACTCTTCCGGTTTCTATGGATCAATTAATCTATCATCTTGAATGTGTTGTGAGAGGTAATATTAATTCTCATATTATGGCAGATATGCCTTTTATGAGTTATTCAACAGATGCCCTTGCTTTAGAAAATGCAACAAGGTTGATGCAAAATGGTGCGCATTCAGTTAAAATTGAAGGTGGTTCTTGGATATGTAAAATGACAAGTACTTTATCTGAGAGAGGAATACCGGTATGCGCTCATATGGGATTAACACCACAATCTATTAATAGGATTGGTGGTTATTTTGTTCAGGGACGTGATACTAAAAAAAGGCAAAAACTTATAGAAGAAGCTCAATCTTTGGAAAGTGCCGGAGCAGCAATGCTATTACTTGAATGTGTCCCAAATGATTTATCAAAAGAAATTACCAGTCTATTAAAAATACCCGTAATTGGAATAGGCGCTGGTCCAGAGACCGATGGTCAAATTATGGTTATTCACGATCTTTTAGGTATCTCTTGTTTGGAAAAACCTCCTAAATTTGTAAAAGATTTTTTAAAAGGTTCTTCTTCAATAGAAGGAGCCCTTGCAAAATATGTTAAAAGTGTTAAAGCAAAAAAATTTCCTTCAAAAGCGCATACTTTTTTTTAAGAAATGGAAGTTATATCTTCACAAAATCAAGCAAAAAAAATCACAAAAAGTTATAATAATATTGTTTTAGTTCCTACGATGGGCAATTTACATCAAGGTCATTTAAGTCTTTTGGATAAAGCTCGTGAAGTAGGAAAAACTATTATTACTTCTATATACGTTAATCCTCTTCAATTTGGTCCTAATGAAGATTTTGATAATTATCCAAGAACTATTGAAGATGATCTAATAAAATTAGAGCAAGCTGGATGCAATTTTGTTTTTTATCCCTCAGAAGATATTCTTCAGAATATTAAGAAATATAAAGTTTCGGATCTAAGTCAAAAAATGTGTGGTAAAACAAGACCGTTTCATTTTGACGGTGTGGTAACTATAGTGAATAAGTTATTTGATATTTTAAATCCTAATTTTGCAATTTTTGGACTAAAGGACTATCAGCAATTCTTAATAATTAGAAATTTTTTTAAAGATAGTGATTTCAATACTAAAATAATTGGAAGTCCAATTATAAGAGAGAGTGACGGTTTGGCTATGTCTTCAAGAAATAGTTTATTAACCGCCAATAATAGAAAAATTGCTCCATTTATTTTTGAACAGTTAACTTGGATTAAAGATAATATTAAAAATAAAAATCATGATGAGTTAATTTTAACCTCTGTTGAAGCTTTTAAAACATTGAGTTTATTTCCAGAATATTTATCGATACTTAACCCTAATACTTTAGAGGTTGCAAAGGGTGGTGATGAGTCACTATTGATTGCTATTGCAGTAAAATTAGGTAATGTCAGATTAATTGATAATATTTTAGTTAATTAGCTATTAACTTAATTTTTTTTGGGGCAAAAATGTTAAAAACATTATTAAGATCAAAACTTCATCGTATAAATGTTACACAGGTCGAATTAGATTATGAGGGTTCATGTGCTGTAGATAGAGAAATTTTAGCAAAAGCTAAAATGCAAGAATATGAAAAGGTAGATATTTATAATGTTACAAACGGCAATAGATTTTAAACATATTTGATGTCAGCTGAAGCTGGGTCAAGAACAGTATCCATTAATGGAGCAGCTGCGCATAAAGCTTCTCCAAAAGATATTATTATCATTTGTGCTTATAGTTTTTTTAATGAGGATGAAGCTGTTAAGCATAAGCCAACATTAGTTTATTTTGATCAAGATAATAATATTAAATCAATTAAAGAAGGCATACCTGAGCAAAAGTTATAATGAAAATTATCTTTTTAATTTTTTCCTTTTTACTTTTATCATCTTGCGTAATTTTTGATGATGAGGTTTTTGAAAATACTAATAGTATATTATTGTCAGAAGAAGAAATTTTACAAAATGAAAAGTCCCCACCCTTTAGTTTCTTTCGGGCTCTGCAGTCAGTTCAGAGAGAAAAAATTGAAATATCAAAAGAATATATAAATGCGGTGGAAAGATCATTAGGATATACTACTTGGATTGGACATTCGTCTTTTGTAATTAATAATTATGATCTGAATATTATTACAGATCCAATTTTTTCTGATAGAGCATCACCATTATCATTTCTTGGCCCTGAAAGATTAATAGAACCTGCAGTTGATTATAAAAATTTACCAAATATAGATATTGTTGTCATTAGCCATAACCACTACGATCATTTGGATCTAAAGAGTATTAAAAAACTAAATAAACTTAATCCTGATACAATTTTTCTTGTACCCTTGAAATTAAAAGATTGGTTTCTAAATATTGGGGTTAAGAATGTTTTTGAATTTGAATGGTGGGAATCAAGAACCATTAAAAATACAACTTTTACTTTTGTACCTGTTCAGCATTGGTCTAGAAGAGGTCTTTTCGACAAAAATAAAACCCTTTGGGGTGGTTGGTGGATAGAGACTTCTAAGATAAAATTAGTTCATTTAGGCGATACTGGTTATTCAAATGATTTTATTGAGATAAATAAAAGATTAGGTAGCCCTGATTTAGCTTTTATACCAATTGGTGCATACTCACCAAGAAGGATAATGAAGAAAAGTCATATGAATCCTGAAGAAGCTCTACGAGCTGCAGTAGATCTCAAAGCAAAAAAAGCTATAGGAATGCATTGGGGAACATTTATACTCACTACTGAACCAGTAAAAGAACCTAAAACTCTTTTGAGGGATTTAATTGAAGACGGTAATTTTAGTGAAGATTATTTTATAACCTTGAAACCAGGTTCATTATTCAAATTTGGTACAAATATTAAAAAATAAATGACAAAAATTTAGATAGGTATCTGTCAAGAGAGGCAAGAGAATTAACCCTGTTAGATTCAATAAGATTTAACTTTTCAGTTAGCTCAGGGTCTTTAAAATTTACAACACTTTCTTTTACCATTTTCTCAACTCTATGTTTTGTGGACAATCCCTTCAAGGGAATGGGAGGGGGGAAGGAAGGGATTGTCCATTATGTGACAGTCGTTAGACTGAAACTAAATTATTTGAAGTTTGTTTTGAAACAACAACGTACTCATTACTTGGATTATTTTCACTGGCAAATGCTGGTGAAACAGCAACAAATACTGAGAGGAATAAACCAACAATTAAAATATTTTTTAGTAAAGACATTATCTGCTCCGTTATCTTGATTAATGTTATATAGTGATAGTATGTTATTTATCAAATCAATTATATAAATGTTTACTATTTATTATATCAATGTTATATAATTAATATAATTAATGAAAAGGTATTTATATTATGAATTTATCTAGGATTGACTTAAATCTTTTGCTTGTTTTTACATCAATTTATAATGAAAAAACAATAACTAAAGCTGCTGATAAATTAAATCTATCTCAATCTGCAGTAAGTAATGCTCTTAATCGTTTAAGATATACTTTAGATGATGATTTATTTTTTAGATCATCGGATATGATGAAACCCACAAAAAAAGCAGAAGATTTGATTTATCCCATTCAAAGTGCCCTTGATTCGATCCAGTCATCCTTGAGTAGTGATGATTTTAATCCCGGAAAATCAGATAGACTATTTAAATTTTGTTTACCAGATATTGCTGCAGGCAGAATTTTTCCACAGCTTGCTAAAACTTTTCAAAATGAAGCGCCGAATATACAAATTTCGTCAGTATCCACATCAAAAGGAGACCTTGAAAAATTAAAAAATCAAGAACTAGATTTTATAATTTCATCTGACGATGGTTTACGGTCTGAATTAAAATCTTATACAGACGAAAAATTTGATGAGCATTTTAATAAATTTCTTATCTATAAGGATCGTCCACTTTGTGTTGGGCGAAAAGGAAATCCGCATTTCGATGAAAACGGCAGAATAACTATTGATGATTACACTTCTGCTAATCACGTTCATGTTAGTTATGACGGAACAATAGATAGTCCTGTTAATGATTACTTAAAAGTAATTGGTAAAAGTCGCAAAATTGCTATGTCTGTAAATTATGTTTCCGTTGCCAAAGAAATTATAAGAGCTTCCGATTATTTAATAACCTTGTCAGGTCATCTTGCATCTTTCTTTAATAAAGCAAATAATTTTATTGTGGCTCCATTACCTTTTGAAACAAACGAATATTCTGTAAGTTTATATTGGAATAGACGTTCTGAAAATGATGCAGCACACTCTTGGATGCTAGGAAATTTATCAAGGATACAAGAAATGCACTTTGGTTTAGATGGAGATAATGCTGAGCATTACTATAACGACCCTGATAACAAATATAACGTAGTTTAATTATAATGCCTGATAATTCGGTAAAAATTTTGTAATAAAAACAGCTTTATCTTTATTATTTACACTCCATTTTATTGAGCTCGATAAAATATCTATAACAGTATCAAAATCACCGACAATAACTGTACTAGTTGGAAAAACTTCTAAGTTAATATCTTTATAGTTTTTTAAATGCTCAATAAAATTTTCTATAATAGGAAGGTATTTATCCTCTAAAGGGTACATTGTAATTTCTATAGATAGTTTCATTTCTTTACTGAATATTTTTACTTTTTGTAAGCGATAAATAGGATCGATTTATTAAAACTGTTGTATTACCCAAAATTTCTTCAAGATTTTCTATAGGATTATTCTGAATAATTTCCTCTACAGACATATTCATATTAATCATATCCAGTAACTTTTCTTTTGTTATAATTAGAGCCTCTAAATATTTTTTTACAGTATCATAATTTGTAATCTCTCCATGACCTGGAACTACAATTGTTTCCTTATTCATAAGTTTCAGCCCTTGCTCTAAATTATTTATCATTCCAGATAATGAACCTCCATTTCCAGAGTCAATAAAGACAAAATTTTCAATATTAAGAATATCGCCGAAATGAATAATATTATCTTGTTCAAAATATATAATTGTATCGCCTGTTGTGTGTGCCGGGCCAAAATTGTATAAACTTATTTTGTTATCATTAAAATTTAAATTCATACTATCTTTATAAGTAATAGTTGGGAGAGACATGCCATCATATGCTTGCTGAGGATATTTAATAAAAACAAGGTCAATTAAGTTATCTCTTTTCATATAATCTCTGGAATTTTCATGTGCTATTATTGTTGAACCCATTGGTCCGTATGCTCGATTTCCCTCTGCATGGTCAAAATGCCAATGTGTATTAATAATGTAGTCAATATTGCTCCCACCTAGTTTTTGTATTTCTTTAAGAATACCCTCATTCAGTTGAGGAAATTGACTATCAATAATAAGAGTACCATCACTGCCAATTGAAACTAATATATTACCTCCATAACCAAATATGACTGAAATATTATTTTTAATTTTTTCAACTTCAATAATTTCTTGATTGTTTAGATCCCAATTAAATTCTCGAAAAAAAGAGTTTTGCTCTTCTGAAAAATTAAACTTTTCTTGTTTTTTTTCACACGACGATAAGGTTATTATTAGGAAAGGTATAATTAATACAAATAATTTTTTCATCATAATTTTATTTTAACATTTTTATTATATTTATCACTAAATAAGTTCTAAAGCTTCATTTAATCAACCTTTTCGAATAGTTATTTGTAATAATTCTGTAATATTTTTCAAATATAAAAATAAGAAAATTATAAAATCTTATCTTTTAATTTATAAAGAGAAAATAAATGAAACCAATTAGAGCTCTTATGTTATGCACAGGAAACTCAGCAAGATCTATAATGGCTGAGGCAATTGGCAATAATTATTTGTTTGACTATATTCAATTTAAATCTGCTGGCAGTAATCCAATAGGCGAAATAAACCCTTATTGTCTTTTAACTCTTGAAAAAATGTCAGTTAGTACAA
>MDTB01185457.1_pt1 | contig 14553 bp, 16 predicted proteins | sample 811161 | NCBI WGS metagenome assembly MDTB01 (sample SAMN05326650, study PRJNA326480) | marine metagenome | isolation source: seawater | place: Mediterranean Sea | collected 2009
CTTTTCTGGCTGGGATGTAGGTGAACTTAAAGCGCTTAATGAGACTTTTGATGAAAAAGAATTTAGCTATAAGGCTTTTTCTAAAACAAAGTCAAGAGTGGTAATCCAAATAAATATTAATTGATTTAAGCTTTGATCAACTTTCCATTTTTTAAATGAAAAATTTTTCTAAAGTTTTTTAGAAAACTTTTTTTGTGAGTAATAAATATGATTGTTTTATTCGTATAATTTTTAAATATTCTGTTTACAATCTTTTTCTCTGTTTTAATATCTAAAGAGCTTGTTGATTCATCAAAAATTATAAAATCTTTATCAGAATATAAAGCTCTCGCGATACCAAGTCTTTGTATTTGACCACCAGATAAAAAGGCACCTCTTTCTCCAACTTTTTTATTAATCCCTTTAATATTTTTTTTAACTAAATTATTAAGGTTGCTAATTAATAAAACTTTATTTATTTTTTTTTGATCTATTTTTTTACCTAATTGTGAAAAAACCACATTTTTTTTAAATGTATCATTCATAAGATATATATTTTGTGGAACAAATGTAAAATTTTGATAAGTCTCTCTTAAAGGCCATAGTTCAATTTTATCATCAACTATATATTTGCCTTTATCAGGTTTCAGAAATCCTAGGATTATGTTTATAAGTGTACTTTTGCCTGCACCTGTCTCACCCATTATTGCAATTTTGTCACCTTTTTTAATAGTTAAGTTTAAATTTTTGATTACTAATTTTTTAGTATAGCCAAAACTAATATTCTTTAGGTTAATTGATTTTTTTATATTAGTTTTAATTTTTGGTTTTTGCTTTTTATTAAGTTCATTTAAATTATTTACCAATTTTTTAATTTGAATAATCCCGCTATAATTAGATTTAATATTAGTCAAATTTGCATATAATTGTTGAAAGGCTGGGAGTGCTCTTAAAAAGATTACCAGATATAATCCTAGGGTGGGGATTAGTGTTTTAATATCTAGATTTTTGAAGGTGAATATATACAACATTAAAATTATAATTATTGAAAACAAAAAAAGCTCAATTACACTTTTTGGTAAATGAATTAAGGCGGAATTTTCCCCATAAGCTCTTGAAAATTTTTTACTTTCATCAGTAAATTTAGAAATAAAATAATCTTTTAAATTAAATAAGGTAAACTCTCTTATTCCAGAGACTATGTCAGTAATAATTTCTATTCTTTTTTTTTGTGCGATAGTAATTAAATGACCATTAAATTTTAGTCTGACGTTGACTATTCTATAGATAATTACATAAGTTAGAGTAAAAAATAACAAAGAGCCAATTGTGACAATAAAGTTTGAATAGGCTAGTATGCTAAAAAACAAAACTAAAACTAAAATTTTAGAATACAGACCTAAATAAGAAAAAGTCATAGTAGAAAATCTCATAGTATCTTGAGAAATATTTCTTATTAATGTTGGGGAATTAACCTTAAATTCAATCATTTTTTTTGAGTTAATCAGATAAGAAAGTATTTTGTCAGAAGTTTCAGTTCCAACTTTTTGTGTTTCATGAATAATTCTGTAATTTATAAAAATCGAAATCGCAGTTGTTAATAAAAAAAATAAAAATATAAATATACCAAAATAAACAACAAAATGTTTATAACTTGAAAAACTAAAATATTCATAAATTTTTTTATAATATTTATTTGTAGAAAGCACTTCCTCATTCGATGCTATGTCTAAAAATGGATAAATCGAAATAGTTCCAAATACTTCAAGAATTGAAATTATTGTTGTGAAAAAAAGTAATGTTGTAAATTTCTCTTTGCCAACAATTGCAAGAATATCATTTAATAAATATTTGCCTTTAGAGTAATTTTTTTTAATTAGTTTCAAGATTAATAAGAATTATTTTAATTTTAAAATATAAATCATAGTGTATCTAAATAAATTTTCCAAACAAAATATGGTCATAATAACGATTTTGAATTAACAAATGTTTTTTCTTAATCCCCTCGATCTTAAATCCATTTTGTAAAAATACTTTTTTCATAGCAATGTTGTTTGAAGATGTTCCAGCAACAAGTTTTCTTAATTTAAGATCTTTTTTACAAAATTTAATAATCTTTTTAATTGATGCTGATGCATAGCCTTTGCCCCAATATTTTTTTTCCCCTATCATAATTCCTATATCTCCAGTTTTAGAATGCCAATCTATGTGACCAACTTTTATAGTTCCTATCATTTCATCGTTCAGGAATATCGAAAAAAAAAAATCATTTTTACTCAATTTTAAATCTTTTACATATTTGATAATTGAATTCTCTGAGAATGAACTTAGTAATTCTGGTCTATATAAATTTCTAGTAACTAACTTATCCCTAAGCCATTTTAAATAATTTGTACTTTTAATATATTTTGACTCAAAATTTTTTATTTTTATTCTATTTAAACTATTTATTTTCATTAGAAATTTTAAGGCTTTGATAGTCCCAATCGATAAAATTATATCCTTCACTTATTAACATTTTTTTTGTTTCTTTCAATCCATCTCCCATAAAATTAAAAATGTGAGATGTTGAAACAGCATAGAGAAAATTGGTCTTAATTCCCTCAAGTAAATGAAGATAGTTATCAGCACCTCCACAAGGAATAATGGGTAAAGAAGTTATCTCATTAACCTCTTTTAAAGTCGCTATGTCGTATCCATAACCAACTCCATCTCTATCAATTGAATTTAATAATATCTCCCCAGCTCCTAATTTTTCAATTCTTTTAATTGCATCAAATAAGTTAATTTTGATTTTTTTTTCTCCATTATCTGTGTGTACCTCAGCATTTTTTAAACCTTGTTTTTTATAATCTATTGAAGCGACAACGGATTGAGAACCATATTGATTTACAATTTGTTCAATGAAACTTACATCACCCTGAAAAAAATTTGAATTTATAATTATTTTATCAGCTCCATTATCAAAATAAAACTTGGCAGTTTCAAAATTTTTTATACCACCTCCAATTCCAACAGGCATTAACGATTTCTCAATTAAAGGTGAAATATTTTTAATGAATTGTTTGGACACCGGTCTTTGAGACTTATTAATATTCAATATGATTAACTCGTCAATACTTTTAGACATTTCATTAAAATCATAATTCTCAATAACCCATTCAGTATTTCCAACTTTCTGTAACTTAAAATTTCTACTTAGATTAAAGGTGTCCTCTGAATAAAGTAAAACAAAGCACATTCTAGGTGAAATCATATTGATAATAAATTATTAATCTTTAAAAAATTATACAAAAATTGTATTCCATAGTTTTGGCTTTTTTCTGGATGAAATTGTGTTCCAACTATATTTTCCTTTTTTATAATTGATGGAAAAATTATTTCATATTCAGTCTTGGCCACTATACTGTCCTCATCTTCTACTTCATAATAATAATTATGAACAAAATAAAACTTTGATTTTTGATTAATATTTTGAAGTAATGGTTCATTATCTTTTATTTTTATTAAATTATTAAATCCGATATGAGGCACCTTTTTTTTAATATTAAATTTTTTCAAACTTCCTCCAATCCAAGATAATCCCTCATCATTAATGCTTTCCTCACTATTTGTACCAAACAATTGCATGCCCAAGCAAATACCAAGAATTGGAATTTTTTTTTCATATGCCAAATAATTAAGACGTTTATCAAAATTTTTTTTTTTTAATTTCATTAATAATTTTAAATGATCCATCCCCAGGTAATACTAAACAATCTGACCCCATTAAATTTTTTTCGTTATCAATTATTTCAGCATTTACATTTAAATATTTAAATGCATTTTTGACGGACCATGTGTTTCCACAATTATAATCTAAAATATTTATTTTCATTTGAAACTTTTAAGCATTAAGTCTTTTGAAAGTAGTATGCTTGACTTTTCCTTTCAAAACTAGTGATTTATTTTTTAAATGATATCTAATTTTTGCAAAAACATTATCAGTTTCTTTTAAATATTTTTGTATAATTTTATGATTATAAGCATAAGTTGTTGCTAAAGTAGTATTGGCAAGAAATCCTCTTTTAAGCATTTCTTGTGTATAATATGTGGATAGTCTGAGATGATCTTTATGATTGAATTTAAAGCTTGGAATCGCATCAATCCCACTTACAGTAATTTTTAAATCATTTTTTTTTGCTATTTTTTTCCATCCATTTTTAATTTTTTTTCCATAATCAGAAATAACACTATTCACATCTAATTTTTTAAGTTTTTTTAAAGTTTCTATACCTGCAATAAAGCCAAGTCTATCAGTCCACATTGTTGAGCTAATAAATGTTTCTTGAGCAACTTGCATTATTTTTTTCTTTCCGATTATTGCAGAAATTGGATATCCATTTCCTATTGATTTACCAAAAATAGCAATATCTGGATCTACTTTAAACTTAAGATGTAAGCCTCCATAATTATCTTTAAATCCTGAGGTAATTTCATCAAAAATTAAGATTGCTTTATTTTTTTTAGCAATTTTTTTTACTTCGTGTAAAAATTTTTTATTTGGTTTTTCGGCCCTCATAGGTTCCATAATTACTACACCAATATTATTATTCTTATTTCTGAAAAGCTTTTTGAATGACTCTAAATCATTGTATAAAAAAGGTTTTATAGTTGCTTTAAATGATTTTGAAACCCCTTTAGTTTTTAGGCCAGGTAATAATTGTTTATCTAAACTTTTTGAATTTTTTAAGTTAGCTGCAAGATACCAATCATGCCATCCATGATACCCACAAAATGCAATGTTTTGTTTTTTTGAATATGCCCTTGCAATTCTTATTGCTACCATACATGCTTCACCACCAGATTTACAAAACTTTGTCATTCCAGCCCATTTATGTATCTTTAAAAATTCTCTAGCCAAGTCTATTTCTTCTATTGAATTTAAAGTTGTCATTGATCCTTTTTTTAATCCTTTTATTAAAGCTTTATTAATATCATCATCCGCATAACCTAAAACGCAGCTTGTGACCCCCATGCCTGCAAAATCAAAAAAAGTATTATTTTCTAAATCCAGGATTTTGCAACCTTTAGCTTTTTTATAATAGGTTGGCCACAAGCCTGGTAAAAACATTTCACTCCTTTTTGATAATAACTGATTGCCACCTGGAATGATTTTCTTCGCGTTTATTAGAATTTTTTGACCTTTATTCATGACAAATTTTATTTTAACTCATTTTTTCAAGAAGATTATTATATTGATTAATGTTACCAATTTCATACCAATAGTTATCTATCTTATAACTAAATATTTTTTTTTTCTTTTTTAGTGTCAGGCCGATTAAATCCGTCATATCAAATTTTTTATTGTTAGGTATCAATCTCACAAGTCTATAATCTATTATGTATATTCCAGCCAATATCTCAGAATTATAGATTGGTTTTTCTTTTATTAAATTCACTTTATTTAGTTTATCAGACTCTAAAATTCCATAAGGATTCTGAATTTCATAATTACGGGAGACTATTGTTAAAGATGATTTTTTTAAATTATGAAAATCTAGTATTTCTTTTAAATCAAAATTTGCAACAATATCCCCATTTATGACTATAAAAGGTTTTTTTAATTCTAAAATTTTTTTTTCTATTAATCTAACTGATCCTAAAGTACCAAGTGGCTTTTTTTCCTCTAAATAATTTATATTAACATTTATCGATTTTCCTCTTTTAAAATAACTTTTAATTTGATTTTTTAAATAATTTACACTTAAAAAAAAGTTTTCAAAACCAGAGTTTTGGCAGTTTAGAATTATTTTTTCCAAAATAGGTTTGCCATTTATTTTGACCATTGGTTTAGGTATATCATTCGTTAATGGTCTCAGTCTTTCACCTCTTCCACCAGCCATAATTATGATTTTATTATTTAACTTTTGATAATTAATTTTTTGATCTGTATTGTAGGCGCCAATTAACACTCCTTTTTTATTTGTTACTGGTATTATTTTAATATTATATTCATTTACATATTTATAATGTTTTTTTAAATTTTTATTTTCGTTTAAAAAAAACGGGCTATGATTAAAAATTTTTTCAATATTTGAGTTTAACTTAAATCCATTAATAAGACCTCTTCTTATGTCGCCATCTGTTATTGTTCCCTTCAGTATACCTTTGGATGAACAGACAATTAATATTTGAGAACCAATTTGATTTAGTTTTAATAAGCACTCCTTTATTGTGAGGTTATTTCTTACAACAATTTTTTTCCACTCTTTTAATTTGGTAATCATTTATAATCAAATTTTTCTACTTGGAATATTAATTATCTTTGAAATTATTCTTTTTGAGTTTCCAAGTTTCATTTTAGGACAATTCTTATACATTTTAGTTTCTGATAGTAAATCCCATCCTGCTCTTGCTTCTACGTTATTTTTAATGAATTCTTTAATAATCATATCTCTCTTTAATGATAGCCTCCCACTTAAAATTAAAGTCTGAAGCCAATAATTACTACTACAATATTTAGATTCTTTTTGAACTTTAATTGCGTCATTATCTCTAAAAAAATTTAAATACTCTTTATATAGCATTCTATTTTTTTTAATCTGCGTATCCAATTTTTTTAATTGAGAAATTCCCATGGCAGAATTAAGACTTGGCAGTCTATAATTGAAACCTTTGCTATCAAAAATAAATTTCCAACGGTGAAATTTTCTTCCATTTGAAGATAGTTTTTTAACTTTATCAGCAATTTTTTTAGAGTTAGTAAGTATCGCTCCACCACCTCCAGTGGTTATTATTTTATTTCCATTAAAACTTAAAGTTCCAATTGTTCCAAATGTACCTGCATGCTTTCCTTTATAATAACTTCCCAATGCTTCCGCAGCATCCTCTAGTATTGTTAATTTAAATTTTTTTGAAATAGCGACCAAGAGATCAATTTTTGGAGGGTGACCAAAAATATAAACAAATACTATAGCTTTAATAACTCTTTTAGTTTTTTTATTAACTAAATTATTTCCTATTTTTATTGTATTCTTTTTTAAATATTCCTCTAATTTTTCTGGGCATATACCAAATGTTTCCTCTTCACAGTCAACAAAATGAGGTATCGCTCCACAATTAGCGGCTGCGTTAGCATTTGATACATAATTAAATGAAGGCATTAAAACTTCATGATCTGCCATAATACCAGCTGCAATCATTGCTATTTGCATTGCAGAAGAACCATTAATTGTGCTTATTACATATTTTGATTTTACATACTTTTGTAAATTTTTTTCAAATACTCTTGTGTATTTTCCATAAGTTGAAACTTCTTTTTCATTTAAAGCTTTTTTAAGATATTTATAATCTTCATTAAAAATAACAGGAAGACACAAATTTTTTAAATTTACAGAGTCTTTAAATCTATTCTTATAACTTTTAATAAAATTATTTTTTTTCAATTTTCAAATATTATAAAGGTCAGACTTAAAAAACTTCTTATTTTTTTCATACCAACCATATGTTAATTCAAGAGCTTTATATAGCCCTTTATATCCTGAATACTTTGATCTCCATTTAATTAATTTTTTTGCTTTTTTATTACTTGCTCTTAGCCTAAACACTTCAGACTTGGTACGTCTAATCCTTTGATTATCAATTTTTAAAGATAGCTTTGTTTGTGATATTTTTTCTATTATTTTAACCAAATCTTTAATTGAAATTTCATAGCCCGTTCCTAAATTAATAACTTCTCCAAAAATTTTTTTATCTTTAGACTTTAAGGTCAAATAAAATCCATTTGTAATATCTTCAACATAATTAAAATCTCTTGTAGGTTTTAAATTTCCTATTTTAATTTTTTGGTGATTAATAGTTTGACTAATTATCGTAGGAATTATTGCTCTTAGAGACTGCCTTGGTCCAAAAGAATTAAATGGTCTTAATGTAACGACTGGCAAATTAAATGAATTAAAAAATGATTGTACAATATGGTCAGCTGAAATTTTAGATGCAGAATAAGGTGATTGAGCATTTAATGGATGAATTTCGTCAATTGGAACATATTTCGCTGTTCCATAAACTTCACTTGTGGATGTATGGATAATTTTTTTGGTTTTATTTATTTTTGCAGCTTGCATAACATTAAGTGTTCCCAAACAATTTGTTTCAATATAATTTTTAGGTGATGTGTATGAATAGGGTATTCCAATTAAAGCAGCTAGATGAATTACAGCATCTTGATTTTTAGTGTGTAAAATCATTTCATTAAGATCTCTTATATCACCCAAAACTACTTCGATTTTTTCCAATATAGATCTATCAAGAGTCTCTAGCCACCCCCAAGAGTTAAACGCATTGTATTGAACTAAGGCTTTTACTTTAAATTTTTTTTTAACAAGTAATTCTGCTAAATGCGAACCAATAAATCCTTCAGAACCTGTTATAAATATTTTTTTCATAATTTTATAATTTAAATATCATATTTTTAAACTTAAAGTATGGTTTAAATTTTTTTGTTAGTGTGGCTCTAACCAGCTCATTCAATTTATATTTGTGAATATTATTTGAAAGATCATATAATCTCATCAAATTTTTTTTTTTATAAAGTTTACTTGACCATTTAATTTTTTTATTTTTTTTGATTATATTTTCTAAATCGATCCTTTTATCTAAAAGTTGATTTACTAATTTTTTGAATTGATTAAGCTGTACTTTATAAGTTTTATCTAATACTTTTTCTATATTAGAATCATTAGATATTTTAAACTTTTTATAATTTAATATGGGTCCATTATCTATTTTCTTCTTCATTATATGAGCAGTGGCCCCATAATATTTTTCTTTATTTAGAAGTGCAAAGTTAATACATCCGATTCCTCTATATTTTGGTGGACCAGGATGAAAATTAATTGGAATACATTTTTTGCTTAATCTATTTGTGTCAATTAATATATGGCTTCTAAAAGAAAAGATAAAATCATAATAATTTGAATAAATTATATTACTTTCTTTTTTTGTAATTTTTTTTTTTGAATCTTTTAAAATATATTTAATTACAAAATTTTTTTTTTTTAAAAAATTTAAAAATTTAATTGAATGCCTGTCATTTTTTCTTCCACAAAACAGAATTTTTTTTTTAATGTATTTCAAATTTTGGTGTCCATTTATTTTCATTATTTTTATAAAAAAGATCTTTATTTGCCCATTTATCTATAACATCTTCAAATTCTTTTTTATTCATTGAATAGTACTCTAAATATTTTTTTGTATGAGACTCATCAGGTGGTTCTCCATCAAATTTTTTTGCTATATTAATGGCTTGTTTCCTTGTCATCGAACCTCTTCTAATTTCATTAGTAACTTCCATTGTCGTTCTTCCAAAACCAAACTTTAAATACATCAAATAATAGTAGAGTCTAATAAGATAAGTATCTGTTACAGAAAAATTTTCTATCGATCCTTGATTTCTTTCTGATTTTTCTAACAAACCACAATGTTCTTTTGCAATTAAATAGTGATCATAATTTACAAATTCTTTAAAATATGACCAATGATAAAGTTCAGGTAAATCTTTATTTTTTAATTCTTCTTCTTTAGGGTAAGTATACCAAAATAAATCATCTTCTTTATATTTTTTTTTGTAAAGGTTAGGATCAACACCACTTAAATAATATTTAATTCCATCCTCTTTTGCATAAGTCTGTTTATTTCTAAGTTCCTTGCTTCCTCCATACTCACTTTCTCCCTCTTCAGCATACATAACAAATGGAATGTCTAAGATTACTGAAGCTCTATAAATTGCTGTTTGAACACTAATCATGAAAGCGTGCATAGGAATTCCTCTTGAAATAAAATTATCTTTATCAATTAGTTTATCAATTTCTCTGTTTGGAGTTATCATTAAATGTTCGTATCCTTTTTGTATGAAGTTTTGAATGTTTTGAATTCCAATTTCCTCTTCAAGAGGTGGTCTTATAGTTACGCACAAAGGATTCATGCCCAACTTATGTTTCAACATATATGCTATCGTTGCCCCATCTTTGCCACCGCTATAAGGAACTAAGACATTGTGTCTACCCTTATTTCTTTTTTTATATTTTTCACATATCTGTTCCAATTCTTTCCATCTACTGCTCCAGTCAATAACTTTTTTTTTATCTTTATTCCATTCACAAGCAGAACAAACACCATCTTTGTTGAATTGTTGCCTTGGTCTTGTGTGTGGCATCAAGCATTCTTTGCAATAAGTTAAAATTTTATTATTCTGTATCATCTAATTTTTTTTATTATTTTATTCATCATTTCTAACATTTGAACATCATGAGATAAATTATTTGGAAATCTAAATTTTTTTGGGAATTTTATTGAATTTACAAATGTTTTAATTTCTTTGATATAAGGTTTTTCTGAATTTATATATCCTTTAACTATTTTTCCCTTATTAATTGGGAATGATTTGTATTTTTTCATGTTTGTATTAATAAATTTGATTACTTTTTGGTCTGAGCTTAAAATTATTTTACCTTTTGAACCTACAATTACTAATTCTCTAGTTGATATTGGCCTAGATAAAACCTCAATAGTTATGTCAGCTAAAATTTTATTTGATAATAATATTGAAAATCTGCTTAAATCACTAAAATTAATAGGCAAATTTGACAATTTTGAATTTACTGAATTTAAAAATTTTACTTTACCGAAAAGATTTGAAAGCCAAGTTAGCTCAAAAGGTATTAATTCTTTACAACCATTGCTATCTTTTTCCCAAACATAGTGGCCTTTTATTTCCCAAGGATGCCAATCTGGTAAATATTGACCTACATGATAATTAATATAATTAATCTCTCCTATAAGTTTTTTTTTTATAATTTCCTCAATTTTTATAATTCCATCATTAAACATCATTGTACACGATGGCGCTATAATCAACTTCTTCAAAGAATTTTTTTTTTGGAGCTCTTTAATTTTATTTAAGTTACAAACTGATGCTTCTATAAAGCATGGTAAATTATATCTATATGATGCATGGGCGTATTTCATATGAAATCTTGGAGATGTAGAAATTATCAAAACATCCGGCTTAAAAAATTTAATTGCTGAATTGAATGAACCAAAAGTCTTTAAATTATATTTTTTTTCAACCTCTACAAGTCTATCTTTTCTTAAATCAAAGCCAGCAATATTTTTGTATTTAAGAGCAAGAAGACATCTAATTCTTCTTTTGCCCATTGAGCCCAAGCCAACTACTAAAAATTTCATAATTTTCCTAATTTTTTTATTATCGCTTCAACACAATAAAAGTCGTAAATATCATCAATTTCAAAGCATTGATTAATTTTAATTTTGTAAAACATGGTTTTCTTATTATAGAATGTTTTATTTTTCAAGTACGTATTAATTTTTGACAAATAGATTACTCCAAATGGAAAATAAACTTTTCTAAAATTTTGTCTGTTTAGATTATTTTTTTTTATATGAAAAAGATTTTTAACTTTATTTTTGCTTATGTATTTTAATAAATATGGGTTTGTTTTAATTTCCCCAATTGAGACAATGCTATCAAAGTTATTTGTATTTGGTAAAAATTTTTTAATTGCATTATCTATATCATTTTTAAATCTAATTGGTGATGTTGGCTCTAGCAAGATTATGAAATCAAACTTTTCTCCATTTTTTTTATAATAATTTATAGCATGTGTTATAGTTTTACTTATAGGTGAACTTTTTCCAGAAATTTTCTTAGGTCTTTTAAATGGAATATCAATTTTATTAAAATATTTTTTTTTGCCACAAATTTTAATTACTCGATTACAGTCGGTTGAAACAACAACTTTTGAAATCATTTTTGATTTCAAGGCTGAGTCAATTGTCCATTCAATTAGTGGTTTGCCACATAAATTTTTTATATTTTTGTTTGCTAATCCAGTTGATCCAGCTCTTGCAGGAATTATACATAAAATTTTTTTAGAAATTTTCATTTGCTTGGAACTTTTTAATTTTTATATTTTTAAGTTTTATGTTCTTTAATATTTTTATTATCTTTGCTGAAGTACCTTTTTTAAAATAAAATGATTTTGTTAGTTTTAAATTTTTTTTAAATCTTGGTGTATAAACTTTTTTTATTGCTTTTTTGATATTTCTTTTTTCGATGTTAACTTGAATTATGTTTTTTGAAATTGGCCTACCGCTTTGTCTCTCGCCAATGTTTATAACTGGTATCTTGAGGAAGGGAAATTCTATAAATCCTGACGAAGAATTTCCAATAACAAAATCAATTTGTTTAGCTAAAGAAAGATAAATATTTTGTCCAAGATGATGGTAAAATTTGAAATTATTGAGTTTCCTAAATTTTTTTAATATTTTTGAAATGATATCAGAGTTTATATCAGGATTTACGCCTGTAAAAATTATTAGGGTATTTTTTAATTTTTTAATAACACTTAAAAGATTATAAACTAAAACATAAGTTTCATTTCTATCAATTTGAGGATGAATTGTTACTAAAATATTTTTTTTAAAAAATTTAAGATTGAGTTTTTTCTCTAATTGGTTCTTATTAAAATATATTTTTTTATCTAGATTTTCACAACCTGGTGAACCAACAACAAATATATTCTTTTTATTTTCTCCTAAAGATAGAACATTTTTTGCGAAAATTTTGTTAGCAACCAAATGAATATCAGAAAATTTTGTTACAGCATGTCTAATTTGTTCATCTAAAACACCTGAAGTTACTTCACCACCGTGAATGTGGGCCAAAGGAATGTTTCTAAAAAGAGCAACTTGTGCAACTGGTAAGATTTCATATCTATCACCTAGAATTAAAATTATGTCTGGGTTTATTTTTTTTATAACATTATCAAATTTAATTAATATTTTTGACAATGTTTTAGTAATTTTTGTTTTATCAAAATCATCTTTTACATCAATTTTTATTCTTTTGGTTATTGGGATCCTATCTTTTAAAATTTCTTGGACTGAATATCCATGTAATTTGCTCAAGTGGGATCCCGATACTACTAATTTTAAAATTAGATCTTTATTTTTATTGACGTTCAAAATTACATTTTTTAAATGACTGTAGTCAGCTCTATTAGTAGTGACAATACATATTTTTCTTTTTTTATAGTTGTATTTTTTCATCTATTTTAAAATTCTTTTTTGATTTTTTTCCTATAACTTTTTTTAAATCTTCAGCTGGGATTCCACCAAGCGGTCTCTTTGCAATTACATTTTTTAAGTTAAAAATTTCATTTTTATTTATTCTCTTTTTCGCGTAAAGACTTTTTCTTACAAACTTAATATTTTTTATTTCACTTGAAGTTATTTTTTTATTTTTAGATCCTAAAATAATTTTTACTGATTTAATTTTTTCATTCAATTCAGCTAACTCTTTAAAATCCATGCTCGCTCTATGGTCTGGTCCTTTAAATTTTTTGTTTAATGTGAAATGTTTTTCAATAATAGTTGCACCAATGCTTGCTGCTACAATAGCACAAGTATTTCCTAATGTATGATCTGAATAACCTATATCAGTTTTGAATTTTTTTCTAAATTCTATCATGCAATTTAAATTTGCTTCTTTATATGGAGCAGGATAATCAGTTGTACATTGTAAGAGTGTAATATTTTTATTTTTTATACCATTCTTATTTGCTACTTGGAGTGCTCTTTTGATTTCATAAAAATTCGACATTCCTGTTGATACAATTAGTTTTCTAAATTTAGCTGCAGCAAATTTAATTAAATTTAAATTTGTAATTTCACCTGAAGGAATTTTAACACAATTGTTGTTGAATTTTGAATAAAGCTCCAAACTTTCAATATCAAAGCATGATGCTAAAAATTTGATTTTATATTTTTCACAATAATTTTTTAAAGTCCTTATATCAAGCTCAGTGAGTTGGTATTTCTTAAGCATTTCATATTGTGAAATTTTTTCATTCAAATTTTTATTTTGATAAATTGCTTTTCTTGAATTTCTTACAGCCAATTCACTAGCAGAAAATATTTGAAATTTAGCATAATCAGCCCCTGCAATGGCTGCTTTTTTTATTAATTTTTTTGCTAATGATATTTTTCCATTATGGTTAACACCAATTTCAGCAATTAGTTCAATTTTTTTCATTTTACTGACTTTGATCCATTTCTTTTTTTAAATCGTCATACTCTTTCATTTTTTTTTTCATAAAATTTAAAGTTAATTTAGTTTTTTCTGATAGTCCTTTTGGAGTAATTACATAAAGGTAATTAATTTTATTAGGATTTTTTTTAAAATTTCTTATTTTGATCAATCCTTTTTTTTGTAATTCTTTTAAACAATAGTTTAATTTGCCTAAGCTAAAACCAAGTTCTTGTGCCAACTCTCTTTGGGTGGCCTCTGGTTTTCTGTTTAATTTTCTTAATAATTCAAAATGGTCTTGATTATCTGTCATATGTTCAATTTTTGAACATTCATAATAGCGTTCATATTTTGAACAATCAATATTATTTGGTAAAAAAAAACCCCAACACAAGTTGGGGTTTCTGATTTTAAATATCAATAATATTAAATTTTTTTCAGTGCATAAATCAAGCCAATTGAGCTATTAGTACTGGTCAGCTGCA
>MDTB01222204.1_pt1 | contig 14553 bp, 13 predicted proteins | sample 811161 | NCBI WGS metagenome assembly MDTB01 (sample SAMN05326650, study PRJNA326480) | marine metagenome | isolation source: seawater | place: Mediterranean Sea | collected 2009
ACAGCTCAGATGTTTCTCATTTTGGCCTTCTGCACACTCGAAAAAATCCATATAAAAGTGGAAGAAGACGCATCTGTCGAGCATATATTAAATGTTAAAAATATACTTCGCAAATTTAATTTGGTAGGGGATAGTGGACTTGAACCACTGACAAATGCGTTATGAGCGCACTGCTCTAACCAACTGAGCTAATCCCCCCCATATGCAAAATAAATTTTATTGTATCGATTGTCAAGAAAGCCAATAGTGCCGAGACATTGTTTCCATCTTTTTATTTCGAACTACTCTTCGTACTCTTTCGTTCACTCAATAAATAGTTTATAAATTGGTTAACTAGTTAGGAATCCAAAATGAAGAAAAAAAATGAAGACTTTTACGAATTGGCGGGCGTTAATATAGAAACTGGAAACAATTTTGTAGATAAAATTAAGCCATTTGCTAAGCAAACTTTGCGGCCAGGCGCTGTTGCTAATATCGGGGGATTTGGTGCCCTTTTCGATCTGAAAGCTGCTGGATACATTGATCCTATATTAGTTTCCGCCACAGATGGAGTAGGAACAAAAATAAAGATAGCACTTGACTCAAACGACTTTACGTCGATCGGAATTGATTTAGTTGCAATGTGTGTAAACGATTTAGTTTGTCTCGGAGCGGAGCCTTTGTTTTTTCTTGATTATTATGCGACGGGCTCACTAGATCTAAACATTTCAAGTGATATTCTTTTAGGAATTGTTTCTGGCTGTAAACAAGCAAACGTTGCTCTAATTGGAGGCGAAACAGCGGAAATGCCAGGAGTATACGCTAACAATGATTTTGATTTAGCTGGTTTTGCTGTTGGAGCACTCAATCGAGGCGAAGAAATACCTAATAATGTCTGCGAGGGAGATATAATTTTAGGCCTCGGATCGTCAGGCATTCATTCAAATGGATTTTCTTTAATTCGAAAGCTTATAGAGGAAAACGATATCGATCTAAATTTAGAAATTGGAAATCAGGGAAAGACACTCAGTAAAAGTTTGCTTGAACCCACAAAGATCTATGTGAGTTCAATCGAAAAGTTAAAGAGAGATGTTAAGATTAAAGGGATAGCGCATATTACAGGAGGAGGTATTATAGAAAACTTGCCCAGAGTTTTACCAGATGGGCTAGGCGCAGAAATTGACATAAAAAGTTGGGAAGTTCCATTTATTTTTAAATGGTTATTTAAGGAAATGAATATTCCAGATAAACAAAAATTAAAAACATTTAATTGTGGTATAGGAATGACTCTAATCGTTAGCTCGGAAAATCAGGATCTCACTAAAAAAACTTTATTAAATAGTGGTGAACTCGTATTTGAAATTGGTAAGGTAGTAAATAGAAAAGGAATTAAGTTTTCTGGAGAGTTATTGCTATAAAAAGAAAAAGAGTCGCTATCCTAATATCAGGTACTGGATCGAATATGCGTGCACTTCTTAGTGATATGTCTCAGTCAGATCATCCTGGAAAAGCAACAGTAGTAATTGGAGATAATGAGAACGCTTCTGGCCTGAGTTATGCGAATTCAGTGGGTATCAAAACGTTGAATATAGAATTTAAACAATTCAAATGTCGTGATTCTTTTGAAAATAGACTAATAACTGAACTTACCGCTCTCGATATTGAAGTTGTATGCTTAGCTGGTTTTATGAGAATACTGAGTAAAAAATTTGTTCACAAGTTTAGAAATAAAATCATTAATATTCACCCGTCATTACTTCCATTTTTTAAAGGTTTAAAAACGCACAATAAGGTTCTGCAAGCTGGAATGGCTATTCACGGAGTTACTGTACACAAAGTAACCGAAGAATTAGACTCTGGTCAAATTATAGGACAAGCAATAATACCCGTACTACAAGACGACACACCAGAGAGTTTAGCAAAGAGACTGTTACCTTTAGAGCATCGCCTTTATAAAAGAAGCCTGAGAAATTTTATATTGAAAGAAACAAAACCTTTTCTTTTAGACCATAGTTAAAAAGCAAACAGCTTATCCAACTAATTCTAGCCCAGAAAAAAAATAGGAGATTTCTTCTTTCGCAGTGTCAGCACCGTCCGATCCGTGTACTGAATTTTCTCCAATGGATAAAGCAAATTCTTTTCTTATTGTTCCTTCAGATGCCTCTCCGGGATTAGTAGCACCCATTATGCTGCGATTTTTGTTTATCGCATCCTCACCCTCCAAGACTTGTACCACAATAGGAGCTGAGCACATAAATTCACAGAGCTCTGCAAAAAAAGGTTTTCCGCGATGAATTCTATAAAAGGTTTCAGCTTGCTTCCTTGAAAGTAGTAACCTTTTTTGAGCAACTATTCTTAAGCCGGAGCTTTCTAACATTGAATTAATCGCACCCGTCAGATTTCTTTTCGTTGCGTCAGGTTTTATAATAGAAAAGGTTTGTTGCACAGACATATTGATTTTCCCATAAATTAAAAAAATTGATACTATTTCTAGATCTAAGAATTATTGCAAGTACATTAAATGTTGCGATACCATTGTTAACGAAATACTTAAAGGGTTAAAGCAAAAAAGTAACAATAATTTGTAATTTTCCTAACTGCAAAAATCATATCATGATAAAACTTAACAATGTAACATATAGTATTTCAGGGAATAAAATTTTTGAAGAGGTCAGCGCATTTATACCTGCTGGCAAAAAAATTGGGATAGTTGGACTAAATGGATCTGGAAAATCAACACTTTTTAAATTAATTCTGAAGGAGGTTGAGCCCGAAATTGGGACAATAAGACTGATCAAAAAACAGAGTATTGGTTGTGTTGAGCAGCATACAATTTTTGATAGCGAGACAGTTATTAATGCCGTACTTAACTTTGATACAAAGCGTAAATTCCTTTTGGAGGATGAGTTAAAGCAGACTGATCCAGATCGGATATCAGAAATACAACAGAAACTTATTGATATTGATTCTTACTCGGCTGAAGCAAGAGCAGCTAGAATTTTAACAGGATTAGGATTTTCTCAGTCTAAGCAAAAGTTGCCGTGTAATTCCTTTTCAGGAGGATGGCGCATGAGATTAGCACTTGCAGGAATTCTTTTTATGCAACCAGATTTATTATTGCTCGACGAACCAAGTAATTTTTTAGACCTCGAAGGGACAACTTGGTTAGAAACATTCTTGCAGAACTATCCTAATACAGTATTAGTAATTAGCCATGACAGACATTTACTAAATCGATCTGTTAACTCTATCCTTCATATTAGTAACAAAAAAATGAAAATGTATACCGGTACTTACGACGCTTTCATAAAGCGCCATTCAGAAGAAAAAAAGCAAGGCCAAGCTAATTTAAAAAAAATGAACTCTAAAAAATTACATATGCAAAAATTTGTCGATCGCTTTAAAGCAAAAGCTAGTAAAGCAAAACAGGCTCAATCAAGAATCAAAGCAATAGAAAAGCTAAATGCTGTCCCAGAACTGTTAGACTCTAATGTATCTGATTTCTTATTCGTAGATCCGGTTAAGCTCTCCCCGCCACTAGTAACAATGCAAAACGTTGCAATAGGTTATGATAATAAAATAATACTTAAAAATATTAACATGCGAATTGATCCAAAAGACAAAATTGCTGTAGTTGGTGGAAACGGACAAGGTAAATCAACTTTTTCTAAACTTTTGGCAGAACAATTATCTCCAATCGACGGAACCTTAATAAAAGCAAGGCAGCTCAAAGTTGGTTATTTTTCTCAAGATAAAGTTGAGCAATTAGACATGTCTGAAAGCTCATTTCAACATATTTCGAAAGCTCTTCCAAATGCATCACCACAAAAGGTTCTTGCAAATCTCGTCGCTGCAGGGATACCAAGTCAAAATGTCCACACGGAAATTAATAATCTATCGGGAGGTCAAAAAACACGCCTTGGTTTGCTGAGCTCAACAATCCATAAACCCGAACTACTTATTCTTGATGAACCAACCAATCACTTAGACATTGAAAGTCGAGAAAAACTAGCTAAAGCGCTTATATTTTATACTGGTGCGGTGGTTCTTGTAAGCCACGATTCCTACCTGATTAATCTAGTTTCAGAAAGTTTATTTCTGGTCAACAATAAAAAAATTGAAAAGTATGATGGTGACCTAAAAGACTACCAAGAATCTATCATTAATAGAAATAGAGATGAAAAGTTAACAGTTAAATTAAAAAAAACACAAAAAAAAGTATTTGCTAACATGGAGTTATCAAGAAAACAGGCCCTCCAGATTAAAAAAGCGTATAAAAAGGCAGAAGAAAGAGTAGAAAAACTAAGTGAAATGCTTAAACGTCTGCATAATCAACTTGCTGATCCAAATTTATATTCAAAGGATCAGAAAGACCGACTCAATAAGCTCAAACAAAAAGACATTGAATTAAAAAAAGCAATTTCTTTAGCGGAGTCCTTGTGGCTAAAAGCAGCAAAAAAATACGAAAATCTTTAATATTTATTTTGTAGATCATGAACTGCCAGCGACTTGATTCCAACCTTCAGCGGTTTGCTTCCAAAACTTTCGATCAATTTCTTCCGAACACGCATATTTCCATAATTTCCTAGCATCACAGACGTGACTAACTTCATTACAATCAAAAAAAACACACAAACGTTCAAAGGTAGATATCTCACTAGTTAAAACCGTCGCACCGTCAACTAAAATTAAATTACTTGACTTATTTGGATTCTCTTTGCCAGTTGTTAAATATAGAGGCGTATTTTGAACTTCTTTGTCGTGGGAAGTGCTGTGGGGAAGAAAACTCTCCGGAATATATGACCACAAAAGCCTATCTAAATATTCTAATCTGTTATCATCGCTTGTTCTGACAATAGAGTAGGTATTTTCTTTCTGAAAATTTTCTAAAAATTTAGGGAATGAACTTTCAAAATTTGTAACCAAAAACTGATAAAATATTGCCTCTGTCATTGTTTTAGTCGAACTCTGTAAAATTATTTATCATAGTAACAAGTGAGCTTACTCCCCAACCTGTTGCACCCCGCGGACCAAACTTGTGACTTCCATTTAGAAATGCCACTCCTGCTATATCAATATGAATCCATTTTGTATCCTTTTCAACAAAATTTTCTAGAAACTTTGCTGCAGTAATTGAACTAGCACTTCGACCTCCAACATTCGCTATGTCAGCAATCCTTGACTTTAATAATTTACGATAGCTTTTATTCATAGGCATTTGCCAACAACTTTCAGCTTCAGCCTCAGCTGCATTAATAAATTTTTGGCAAAAAATATTATCATTAGAAAAAACTCCCGCATTTTCATAGCCTAAAGCTACTATTACGGCACCAGTAAGTGTAGCAAGGTTTATAATAGGAGATTTAGAATAGTTAATCTGGCTAAACCAAAGAAGATCACAAAGCACCAGCCTACCCTCAGCATCAGTGTTGACTACTTCAATCGTATCCCCCTTCATTGATTTTATAATATCACCAGGTCGCTGAGATTTTCCATCAGGCATATTTTCGACTAAACCTACTATTCCAACAACATTTGCCTTTGCACGCTGCAATGCAAGCGCTCGAAGGCAACCAGCGACAGAAGCCGCCCCAGCCATATCCATGCTCATCTCTTCCATACCACCAGATGGCTTCAGAGAAAGTCCACCACTATCAAATACCACACCTTTACCCAAAAGGACGAATGGCACTTGTTCACTTGACCCACCATTCCATTTTAAAATTACTACCTTTGAAGGCCTTGGCGATCCTTGCCCAACAGCCAATATACAATTCATTCCAAGCTTCTTAATCTGTTCTTCTTCAAGAACTTCTACTTCAACGCCAAAATCAGTTAAGGAAAAAAGACTCGCTGCGAACTCTTCGGTTCCTAATATGTTTGATGGCTCATTGACCAAATTTCTCGCATAATACACACCTTCACAAATTGCAGCAGATTCGATAATTTTCCTTGATAGTTTTTTTGAACTCTTTGACATAAAAACTGTTACCGAAAGATCAGACTTTCGTTGAGTCTTGTAATTTTCAAAAATATATGACTTCAATGTTAATCCATGAGCTACTTGGTCAAGTTCAATCGTACTATTATTTAAAACAAGTAACTCCGAGTTTCCCTTAAAGCTGGCCAACATACTTCCAACATTTCTTGCCGATAGTCGATTATTCTCAGAAAAATCTTTTATAATTTGAACAGAATTGGCTTTTAAACCGGCAGGAAATGTCAGCATCAAATCTGATCCTTCTTTTAGATTATAAAATTCTACACTTTTTAAAACTCTTCCCAGAGATCCTTCGGTAATAATATTTAGCCTCTTAAACAATGAAGATCGCCGAGAATAAGAGCCCAAAATTAATGATATTTTACCTTGCCATTCAATAATTCTTTCATAGTCTATATCCAAGAACTCAATTTTATGTGGTAACGACATTTCTATTTCCTCACTTACTAGTTAGCGCAACTTTGAAAGACCTAATTATTAGACTTGATTGAGCCTTGATATGCCAATACTTATTGTCGTATACAAAATCAATCAATGAGCACTTCTTGAAACAATTAGATCGTTACCTTTTTATTCAGCAGCTTCGACCCTATGGGTTTTTCTCCTTAGTTTTTATAGGAATACTTTGGCTTGTTCAAGCATTACCGAAACTCGATGATATCATCTATAACGGACAGCCGACACAAATATTTTTCGAAGTTATTATATTAATGTTACCACAAGTAATAATGCTTGTAACACCACTTGCAGCATTTGGAGCTACGATTTTTTCGATTAATAAGCTTTTTGTTGACGCCGAAATGATAATTGTGATGAGCAGCGGGAGATCAACATTGTCTTTAATGCACCCTATCTTAATTTTTGGTGCAATTATTACAATATTTATGTACTCTCTAACGTTATATATCGTTCCCGTAACTCAAGAAAAATTAAGAGACCTAATGTTCGAAGTAAAGGAAAACGTTACTAATCAACTCGTAAGAGATGGTCAGTTTCTTCATCCCTCCCCAGGGATAAGTATTTATATTCGCGAGGCAAATAAGTCTGGGCAAATAAAGGGCATTTTCCTATCTGATACTAGAGATATCGAGAAACCTACTACCTATTCAGCAAAAGAAGCACTACTTCATAAAGCTAATGATAAAATGTTTTTTCTTATGAAAAAAGGGCTAATTCAGATCTCAAACCAAAATAAAAAAGAGTTGATGACAGTAGCCTTCGAACAATTGAGTCTTAATTTAGATGAGTTTTTGCCAAATATTGGACGAAATTTCTTAGGTCCCGAAGAAATCCCTCCGCTTAAAATTTTGTATAACTTTAATGACTTACAAAGTATCGACAAGACTAAAAAAAACGATTATTTTGCCGAAGCACATTTGAAGCTTGCAATGCCTTTGACGTGTTCTGCCCTAACTATACTTGCCTTGACTACTTTTTTGCTGTCCAGCCACCTGCGTAGAGGCTTTTCTCTTCCCATTTATGTTTGCATAGCTGTAGGATTGTTAATGCAATCTTTAACTCTATCGCTAAAATCTGTAATTGCTAAAGATCAATCGTTGTTTTGGGTTATATATAGTCCCGCATTGTTATTATTCCTTTCGTGCTTCTCAATTTTAGTTTTTTTCGAACGAAATAGACTAAGAGGCCTTCTAAAGTGATAATGATTATCTACATATGTTATAGATATCTTCGTGGATTAAGTTGGGCTTTTTTGTCTGTTTTTTTTCTCATAGTTTTAATAGATGGATCCGACCAAATAAATTATATGGCCAGGAATAATCTAAGTGCGATAATAGGTTTAAAAAGTGCAATATTTCGGTCACCAGCAGTTTTGCTGGAAACATTGCCATTAATAATAATGTTAGGGAGCCTAATTACTTTTATTAGCCTTAGTAAGTCATCAGAACTAATAATTCTTCGCGCATCAGGCAGATCCGCTCTGAAAATTTTATTGGTACCAATAATGATTACTTTTTGTATTGGAGTTTTAGCTACGATGGTCGCAAATCCTTTAGTAGCAGTGTCGATTAAAGCCTCAGAAAATTTTTTGGATGAAATTGGTTTAAAATCACGAAGTTTTTTGTCAGTCAGTGAAGATGGTATTTGGCTCAGAGAAATTATGCCGGATAAACAAGCAGTTATTAAAGCAGACAGGACAAATTCTACGGGAAATTTACTGTTTAACGTAACTTTGTTCGAGTTTGATGGAGAAGATAACTTGAGGCGTCGTATAATTGCAAAAAAGGGAACTCTAAAAAGCGGACAATGGATTCTTGAAGATGCTTCGATTTGGATGCCAAAATCGACTAGCCCAATTAACCAAGCTTTTTTCTTCACAGAAGTAGAAAAACTATACTTAAAAACTGAATTAACCCAATCACAAATTTTGGATAGCTTTGCTGATCCCAAAGCCATAAATTTTTGGTTTTTAAGTTCGTTCATAAACAAGCTTGAATTATCTGGCTTTTCTGCTTTACGCCATAAACTATTCTTACAAACTGAACTTGCCAGACCTTTTTTTCTTGTAGCGATGTTTTTGATTGGGGCTATTTTCTCTTTACGACAGGCAAAATTCAGCCAAACAAGTATTTTAGTATTGTTGTCAGTCTCTTCCGGATTTTTATTATTCACAATAAAAAGAATTACCGAGTCATTTGGTGGGGTCCAAGAGATACCTATTGTTCTTGCTGCATTTGGCCCCTCAATTTCGGGGATATTACTTTGTGTTGGCTTCCTTCTTCATTTTGAGGACGGTTGAATGGAATCAAATATCTTAGTTACTTTAAAAATAATTTTTTTTATTTTTATTTTTTTTCCATGTATTGCTAATGCTAAACTAAATTTGTTTGCGGATAAAATATTTTACAAGGACAACGGCCAAACTCTTGTAGCTACAGGAAATGTACAAATTGTTTTTGGAAATTACAATTTAAGTACACCAAAACTCACTTATAATAAAGATAAAGATATCTTAAGAGCAGAAAAACCGATTCGATTAAAGTTTGGGAGCGATGTAAGAATTTTAGCAAATTCTGCCGAAATTACCTCTGATCTCAGTAAAGTAATTTCAGAAGGTGCCAAAGCATTAATTGACGAACAATTTCAGATTGCTTCAGATCGAATGATAAAATCCTCAGATAATGAAACATTCTTCTATAAAACCGTTGGAAGTGCATGCACAATATGTCCCAAGTCACCAATTCCAATTTGGCAAATTCGTGCAGAAGAGATAAAGCACTCAAAAAATCAGAGAACCTTAACATTTAGGAACGCATGGATGGAAGTGGCAGGACTGCCAATCTTATTCACGCCATATCTTCGCACTCCAGAGCCTGGAGTAAAGAGAGCAACAGGCTTACTCACTCCAAAACTTTTAACTTCAGACCTTCTTGGATTAGGGATCAAACAACCATATTATATTAAAGTAAATTCGTCATCTGACATTACTTTAGCTTTGTTGAAAGCAAGCAAAACTAATCTCCTGTTAGAAACTGAGTATCGTAAACTATTTTCTACTGGAGATTTAGAAATGTCTGGTGCGCTGGTACCCAAGCAAAACAATAGTTTTGACGGCTACTTTTCAATTCAAGGAAACTTTGGTATCTTCGAGAATTATGATATGACTTTTGATATTACCACAGTATCAAATAGTGGTTTTTTAGGGAGATATGACTATAGCAACACTGATCGGCTAAAAAGTTATATTTCTTTACTTAGTAATCATTCAAAACATTATTCAGAGGCACAAATTATTTTTTTTAACTCCCTGAGAGATAATAGTAGAAAAGAACCTATCGTTCTACCAAGTTTATACAACAGAAGTTTTTTGAGAATACCGTTTCTGAATACTTCAATTGGGAGAGAAGTAAGCTTAGTAACTTTATCAAATAATAATATTAATGATAATATTAGAATTAGTGCAGCAATTGATACCCAGAATATCTGGACTCATAAAACTGGAATAAAATTAACTGGGGTTACAAAATTAGCTACAAACCTATTCTTCATTGACAAGCCGCTTAAAGTATCGTCCCAGTTTCGATTAGATCCAATAACTGCTCTTAAAATTGAAGTACCGCTTTTGAGAGCAAATGAAGAGAAAATCGAATTAATAAAGCCGATAGTTCAAATAGTTTATAACCCGGCGCAACGGAATATAATGAGCATTCAGGAGGATAGTCAACAAGTTCAAATTGATCAAACTAGTTTATTCTCTTTAAATAGATTCACTGGCTTCGATAAGCAAGAGACTGGACTCAGGCTTAACGCTGGGGTGGAATATTTGATGGAGAGCGAAAACGACATGTCTTATAGCTTAGCTTTCGGTCAAATATTTCGACAGATCAAATCTACACAGTTCTCAAAAGCTTCCGGATTATCGGGAAAAAAATCAGACATTCTTCTATCGGGTAATATCGGACTAAATAATAATATCAGTTTTACTGGTCATCAGCTTTATGATCAACAACTTAACTTAAAAAAATCTGAAACAAGCGTCAATTACAAAAATAAGACATCCGATTTACGAGCTGGTCTAGTTAATTATATAGCAGATCCTGTAGAGGGACGCTATCAAGAACTAACAGAATTAACATTTGAAGTAGAAAATAAAATTAACCGTTATTGGTCTGGTACGGTTGACCTTAGAAGAAATCTTATTCAAAATAAAAATATTAATGCTTTACTTGGGTTCACCTATGAAAACGAATGTATTAAGATTGATTTAGCTTTTAGCAAACGATTTACTGTAAGCGACACACTACCAGAAGATACTCGGGTAGAAATAAATTTTGATTTTAACGGATTTAATAGGAAAAATCGTTCGTCTGTAATATCTTCATGCATGCAACCAGGATAAAATAAGGTATTACAAAAAAATCTAATTTGGATTTATAGTTTATAGAGTAGTAAGAATGAAAATATTTTTATATATATTTTATTGTTTTGTTATTAGTACAACAGTTGCAAATTCAGAAACCAAATTTAAAATTCGGTATTTCGTTAACAATGAAATTATCACTAACTATGATGTAATACAAAGACTTTCTCTACTCAAACTATTGAGAGCAAACAATAAAATTTCGCAAGAAACAGTCACTCAAGAGCTTATTAGAGAAGAAATTAAAAAACAATACGCTAAGCAGATCGGAATAAGTGCATCAAAAACTGAAGTACAAAACCTTGCCTCTGAGAAATTAAGTGATTTAGGAGTCAATAAAAAAACTTTCACTGAGGCACTGCAAAATAATAAGATAGACAATGAAACCTTCACTACTTTCTTGACGTCGCAAATTATTTGGAAAAAAACTATAGTAAAAATGTATACAAAAGACTCGAATATTTCAGCCGATGAAATAACTAGAGTTTTACCGGTAACTCCTCGATTGAAAGATATTGAACTAAATATCTCAGAAATTATAATCCCGTTTTCTGAGCGAGGAAAAGAAAACACAATCATATTAGGAAAACAGTTACTTACCGACCTATCTAAAACTGATAATTTCAGCCTAGCGGCAAAGCGTTTTTCTAGGGCACCAAGTTCTCAAAATGGTGGAGAAATAGGTTTCATAAAAAGTCAAAACCTTCCAGAAAAAATAAAGTCTTCTTTTCAAAAAATTTCTGAAAATGAACTTTCAGAATTAGTAATTTTAGACAATTCTATTATGATACTTAAGATAAATAAAATCAACAACTTGTCAAAAAGTTATAATGCAAAATATAAAGTACGCTATTTTTTAACTCCCATTGAATTAGGAATCGACAAAAATGCTTGCAGTTCAAATTCAGACAAAATAATTGAAAGATCACTTTTTAATCTACCCGATATTTTGTTTATACCATTGTCAAGACTGATCGCTGGGGATAGTACCAGAATAAATTACAATGGCCCCAAAATTTTAACATTGTGCAAGCGTTCCCTTGACCTAAATGAAAATGACTTGTTTACACTCAAAAATGAAAAGTTTAATCACAAAATGAATCTGGCTGCTAATAAACTAATGACTGAGCTGCTTCGAAATGCTTCGATAAGAAAAAATGAGAATTAGAACACCACTGGTCGTAACTATTGGTGACCCTGCTGGGATTGGGCCCGAAATTTGTTTGAAAGCTGCAAAAGCGTTAGACAATACAATCCCTTTTTTTGTTATTGCTGACATCGACGTTATAACCCCACTGGCAAATAAATTGAACCTAACAATTAATAAAATTGAAAAACCTGAGGAAGTTTTCAACAGCAAAGGAGGTTTGTCTGTTCTTAACAGGAAGGTACCGCATTTAGTGAATTATGGAAGAGCGAACATATTAAACTCTTCGTATGTTATTGAAAACATAAAGTTGGCTGTAAAACTTGTACTAACTAAACGATGCTCAGGACTTGTAACGAGTCCAATCAGCAAAAGTTGCTTACATGAGGGAGCAAATTTTTCTTTCTCTGGTCATACCGAATTCTTAGCTCATTTAACAAATAGTAAAAGAAAGCCAGTAATGATGATTACGGCAGGTAATTTTCGCGTTATTCCGGTAACAACTCATATACCCATAAAAGACGTTTCCACGACTCTTACAAAAAACTTACTCCGAAGTTCTATTGTAACAATCGTTGATGACTTAAAAGACAAATTTGCTATTAAGGATCCACGTCTCCTTATCACTGGATTAAACCCTCATGCAGGCGAAGCCGGTTATCTCGGTACAGAGGAAGAAGCGATAATCAAACCAATAATCACCGAACTAAAAGCCAAAGGTCAAAAGATTGTCGGACCTGTGTCAGCAGATACTGCATTTTTGCCATCAAACATAAAAAAATATGATGCTTTTGTTTGTATGTATCATGACCAAGCATTAATACCTATTAAAATTAAAAACTTCGATACCGGAGTTAATATTACCCTTGGCATTCCGATTATAAGGACTTCGCCCGACCATGGAACTGCTTTCGACATTGCTGAACAATTTAAGGCAAATCCATTGTCAATGATAAATGCGATAAAAATTGCTTTTAAAATTGTTAAAAATCAATCATGAGAAAGATTTTTTCCCACGAATTAAAGCAAACAATAATAAAACATAATCTTTATGCAAAAAAGTCTTTGGGACAAAACTATATTTTAGATATGAATCTAAATTTTAAAATAGCTAGCTTGGTCGGAACCCCTGAAGCACATGACATCCTAGAAATTGGGCCAGGACCCGGAGGTCTTACCAAGGCACTTCTTTCCCTAGGTGCAAGAAAACTAATTTCCGTAGAAATAGATAAAAGGTTTGTTCCAGCTTTAGAGGAAATAAGAACTAAATACCCCAGTAGGTTGGAAATAATTTCTGCGGACATTCTTAAATATCATATAAGACCTCACTTAAAACAACCGATAAAGATCATTGGAAATTTGCCTTATAATATTGCTACAGAAATTTTAATGAAATTCTTAACAAATTCTCCTTGGCCTCCATATTGGAAAAGTTTAACCTTTATGTTTCAAAAGGAAGTAGCAGAGAGAATAACATCGTCTCATTCTTGCAAAAAATATGGAAGGCTTTCAATTTTTGCTCAGAGGAAAACTACTATTGTTAATGAATTAAATTTACCTGGATCCTGTTTTGAGCCAAAGCCGAAAGTATCAAGCACGCTCTTGACATTTACGCCAATAAGTAAACCTATTTTTGTTGGTGATGAAGAACTAATGGCAAAAATAGTAAAACAAGCCTTTAATCAGAGAAGGAAAATGCTGCGACAATCACTGAAGCCAGTATCAAAAGACATACAAACTATACTCGAAAAATGCAATATCGATCCAACAAATCGCGCAGAAAACTTAACAGTGCAAGACTATTGTGCTCTCTCTAACGCAATTTTATCTCACAAAAAATAATAAAAACTAGAGTACTTCAGAGTTAGTACCCTCAGAACTTTTTATCAAATTAACTTTTTTCTGAGCGGGCTTTGATGGAGTATTACGAGACTTCCTTTTTTTTACAGGAGTTTTATCAATTTTATTCTCGAAATCCAACACAGTAGCCTCATCCGTCGATTGAATTAATTCTTTATGCTCGCTTAAAGCCTTTTTTTCTTGTCGTTCAGCAATAATTTCCTCAGACTTACTTGCAGCTTTGTACGATGAATACGAAGCCTGCTGCTCACTTTGTTTTTCAAGAAGCTCTTTCTGAGCCTCAATAAGTAGTCTGGAATAATGTTCCGCATGCTGTTGGAAGTTTTCTGCTGCTACCCTGTCTCCGGAAAGCTGAGCGTCATGAGTAAGCGAGGTGTACTTATCAATAATTTGTTGAGGAGTCCCTCTAACTCGCCCTTCAGGACCAGAACTCTCGAAAACTCTATTGATATTATTGCCAGGTGTACCCCGACGATTTCCACTTTTACCTCGATTGCGCGATTTATTTGCTGGTCTCATATACCTAAGCTTCTTTAAAGACTAATTCCACTGCTAATTTATTTAATTGTCAACTAAAAATCTTTAGACAGCCTTTGATTGATAAAATTAGAATGTTTTTAATATCTTACACATTTGTAAAACGCTTATCTTTAATTAGATATAGCAACATTATTAATATATATATAC
>MDTB01099805.1_pt1 | contig 14552 bp, 8 predicted proteins | sample 811161 | NCBI WGS metagenome assembly MDTB01 (sample SAMN05326650, study PRJNA326480) | marine metagenome | isolation source: seawater | place: Mediterranean Sea | collected 2009
CTGCTGGCTGAACAGCACAAAGAAAACTTTTTCTTTGAAGCCTATGATTACTTATCCCCGATTCGAGCCAGTATTGAAAAGTTTGACTTAAGTGGACACGCCGACCGAGAATCACTGGTAGAATACGCAGAAGCGGTTCAAGCCAAACAGATCATTCTCACGCACGGTGAAAAAAGTGCCCGCGACTGGTTTATGCAAGAACTTTCAGATATCCTACCTCAATCGGAAATCATCAATCCCGAACCGAGCCGAGTCTACAGCATTTAAATTATTTATCAAAGTGCTTGCCAGGATGTGAAATTCGTTCATTTGAACAGTTTGCACACAGCCAACTGGAAAATTAATGAATGCCGAACTAATTAGAAACATTGCCATCATTGCGCATGTGGATCACGGGAAAACCACGCTGGTCGATTGCCTTTTAAAACAAAGTGGAACCTTTCGAGATAATCAATCGACTGAAGAGCGAATGATGGACTCGATGGATTTGGAAAAAGAAAAAGGCATTACTATCAAGGCAAAAAATACGGCCATTCAATGGACCAACCCAAAAGACAATCAAACCTACACCATCAATATTGTCGATACTCCTGGGCACGCTGATTTCGGAGCGGAAGTAGAGCGCGTGATGAAGATGGTTGATGGGGTACTTCTGCTCACCGATGCAGTCGGCGGTCCCCAAGCACAAACCAGATGGGTGCTTCGGAAAGCCTTAAATCAAGGTTTAAAAACCATCTGTGTGATCAATAAAATCGACAGAGAAACTGCCCGCTGTGAGTGGGTTCACGACAAAGTACTTGAACTCTTCTTAGACCTAGAAGCCGATGATGATCAATTCAATGCCCCTTTTCTTTATGCCTCAGCAAAAAACGGATTTGCCGACCGCAACACCGATGGTCCCCGCAGTGACATGACCGCACTCTTTGAAACTATTATTGAGCGCATCCCCCCACCGGTTATCGAGACTGGAGACTTTCGCATGCTCGTTTCCAATATTGATTGGGATGAGTACGTTGGACGGATGGCGATTGGACGCATTCTTTCCGGTCAAATTGAGCAAGGAACTCAAATTTACTCCACCCATAAAGACGGCAGCCAAAAGCGCATCAAGATCACCAAGATGAAAAGCTTTTCCGGTCTAAACACCGATGATATCAGCCGAGCGCACGCCGGAGACATCGTGGGCATCGCTGGCTTTGAGCATATTGACATTGGCGATACTTTATCTCTCGACCCCGAGGCTGAGCCGCTTCCCTTTGTAGAGATTGACCCGCCGACGGTGCAGATGGAATTCTCGGTCAATGACGGTCCACTCGCTGGTCAAGATGGGAAAAAAGTAACTTCTCGACAAATTAAAGAGCGACTTGAGCGGGAGACGCAATCAAACATTTCTATCTCACTCGAAGACACCGCGGAGAGCACGCGCTTTCTCGTCAATGCCCGAGGGGCTATGCAGATTGCCGTTCTCGTTGAGACCATGCGTCGCGAAGGCTTTGAAATTCTTGTATCCCGACCCACCGTGCTCTACAAAGAGATCGACGGTACGCGTTGTGAGCCCTTTGAGCAAATCTGGGTTGAAACCGCCGAGGATGCCCTTGGAGGCATTATGGAAAACCTCTCAAAACGAAAAGCAAAGATAGCCAACCTCGAACACCACAATGCCGGAGTGACTTTAGAGGCTATTGCCCCAACCCGAGGCATCATTGGCTTTGAAAGCGATCTCACCACCATGACCTCAGGACACGGCGTGATGAGCCATGCCTTCTTAGAATACCGCCCATATTGCGGGGAAATCAACACCCGTCTCACGGGCACCCTCGTCAGCATGGATCGGGGCAAATCCATGCCCTACGCACTGGATATGATTCAAAATCGCGGAAAACTCTTTATTGATCCTGGAGAAGCAGTGTACGAAGGACAAATCATTGGTGAAAACCCCCGCAAAGAAGATCTACCCGTCAATCCAACAAAGGCAAAGCAACTCGATAACATGCGTGCTTCTGGGTCGGATAAGGGTATCCAGCTCGCCCCTCCTCAGCGTTTTTCTCTAGAGCGTGCCATTGAATACATTGCAGCCGATGAACTGGTCGAAGCCACACCGATGCACCTTCGGCTACGCAAGCGCATTCTCGATTCAAATGTGCGTCGAAAATTAGCAAAAGCAGAAAAAAAGTAGTAGCGTCTAAAGACCTACTCAATTGAAGGAGCCGCCTCTTTTGATTGCTTCCGAGCGAGACCCTCGGCTAAAACCGATCTCAGGTGATCGACATAGACTTCAGCACCCTGGTTAACATAATAGGAAATATAACCTGTTTTACCTAAAATTTCCTCGTTAGGGCTGATGAAATAAATGCTGGGAATGGACGGTTGGTAGCGATCAATCAAGGCATAATTTTGTGCTTTCAGCGCTGGATCCTGTTCTACCCCACGAGGGAAATCGAAGTAGCCCAAAATGACTTCTTGATTGGCAAAATCAACAAAGGCAGGCTTGGAAAAGATACGCTTCTTTAAAGTGACACAGTAACCACACCAATTAGAGCCCGTAAAGTAGAGCAATATCGGTTTATTTTCTGCTTTAGCTTTTTGTAGAATTAACGAGTAATCGGTGAGCCAAGGCAAAGTCTCTTCAGAATCAGGCTCGTCTGACTGCATTGAGTAGAGGAAGAAAGCCATTAAAATTACTAAGGCTAAAACTAGTTTACGCATAGAAAAAACAATACAAAGGATTTTACTTATGTAAATAATTTAATTAAATATTGGAAAAATAGCAAAATAACTTAAAGATATTTAAATGAATTTCTTAGTCTTAATCGTCATTCCCATCGTCGTTGGTCTCTATGCACAAATACGCATCAAAAGTGCCTACAGCAAAAATATACAACGACAATCGAGAGGTCACATCACCGGCCGAGAAGCTGCAGAAGCAGTCATGCGCAGTGCCGGCATCACCGATGTTGAAATCGTCGAGTGCCAAGGCGAATTAACGGATCATTATGACCCCAGCCACAAGCGACTTGCCTTGAGCCGAGAAAACTATCGCGGATCCAGTTTAGCCGCCCTCGGCGTCGCCGCTCATGAAGCCGGACACGCCATTCAACACAAAGAAGCGTACGCCCCCCTCAATCTCCGCATGGCCCTTGTTCCCATTACCAGTTTTGCCTCGCAACTCCTACCCATGGTGATGTTTGGCGGATTTTTCTTTGGACTTGGACCGACGCTGCTCAATTTAGGAATTTTCATCTACCTCATCCTCACCGTCTTTCAACTGGTTACCCTGCCCGTAGAATTTGACGCTAGTGTCCGCGCGAAAAAACATCTCGTGGGGCTTGGAATTGTTGAAGCTGATGAGATTAAGGGCGTCAATGAAACCCTCGATGCCGCTGCCTTCACCTATGTCGCAGCTTTCATTTCCAGTCTCGGATGGTTGCTCTACATGCTCGCCCAACGACGCTGAGCAAACAAAAAAACTTTCACTGCTCACTGTTCTTTTGACCCCCTTGACAGTCCATTAATCTAGGCACGCTCAATCAGTGCTAGAAATACCCCCCTACAGTGAAATCCTTATCCCTACATATTATTACATCCCTGCATACTAACTGCCTCACTCTTCTGCTCAGTCTTTGCTTATGTGCCCCACAGACAGCATCAGCACTTTTTCTCTACAGCGGAGATAACGCTGCTAACACCAGTGCCCCGAGTACAGACCGAGAAGTCATATTTAATGCCATTGCCAAAATTAGTTACGCTAATGGCACTGGCACGGTTGGTTCAGCCGTCCACATCAAAGGAAAATACTGCCTCACCGCCCAGCATGTCCTCTACAAGAATCAAACGCCTAGACGCAGCCATATTAGCTTCGACGGAACAGAATTTTTTGCCATTGATTTAAATTTTCTACCCATCCAAATCAACAATGCCGATCTAGTCCTATTCAAACTGGTTGCAGACCCCAACCTTCCTGAAAAAGAGCTCTACACTGGAAATAGTGAAGTGGGTCAAACGGCAACCCTTGTCGGATGGGGACGCGGAAGAGATCCCTCTCAATCCGATCAAACTGAGACAACGCGCGTTTGGAATCTTGGAAATGATTCCACCCTAAATAAGCGTTGGGGTTCGAATACAATTGAAAGCAATTCATGGCAGTATAACTTTGGTTACCCATTCCTGAGCACGGAACTCGATGCCAACCAAGGAGCTAATGAAGTGGGCTTTGCTTATTTTGACTCCGGTTCTGGTCTTTTTATCTTAGATGGCAGCGACCAGATATGGAAACTAGCGGGTGTTGCTTTCTCGGTTACTGCGATATCCGATCCTGATGATAATCCTATACCAACGACCGCAACCTTCTCCAATGGTAGTTTTTTTACCAAAGATAAGAACTTTTTCGTAAAAATTTCTGCTCAAGCCTCAGAAATCGAATCGAATATCCCCGATACATCAACCTTCGCTGGTTGGGCGATTGACAATAGCCTCTACGGAGCGGATGCCGACCCCTCTGCGGATAGCGATGGCGATGGGCTCGATCAGACAACTGAATTTAATTTAAACACCGATCCCAACGATACGGATAGCGACGACGACGGACTCAGCGATGGTGCAGAGGTGAACGCCCACAACACCGATCCACTCGACGCTGATTCCGATGATGACGGGCTCAGCGACGGCGATGAAATCGATACCCACAACAGCGACCCCAACCAAGTAGATAGCGATGACGATGGGCTCAGCGATGGGAATGAAGTCAACCAATATGGAACCGACCCGACAAAGAGTGATAGCGACGAGGATGGCTTAAGTGATCCCGATGAACTGAACACACACAATACGGATCCCAATAACGCTGATAGTGATGGTGATGGGCTCAGCGATAGTGCTGAAATCCAAACACATCTCAGCGACCCCAATTCCCCCGATTCATCCGGCGATGCATTCAGTGATGGCACACTGGTTGATTTTGGACTCAATCCAAATAGCGACCACAGCCTCCTAAAAGCTTCTGTCGAAAGTAGCATTATCGAAAGCCTAGAAGATTTGCGTCCGGGCTCTTCTCTGATTCAAGTATCTGGAAATCAAGCAAGCATTTCTCTGGAACTTGAATCGAGTACTGATCTTGAGTCTTGGACCGATGCTAATGCTTCCACCACCCTAACCGTTCCCGCCGACGAATCGACCCAGTTCTTCCGCTTTAAACTTGCTGATTAAGTTTTCACTTAGAATTTAAGCCCCTTTAACCGTAGAGTAAAGCGAGCGACCCGCATAAGGAATCTAGATAAGAGCTTGACCCAAATGAAAATTAGGCAAGGATTGCATGTTTGGATGCAAGGGCATTCAAATTGAATGGATCGGGCCGTGGCGCAGTTTGGTAGCGCACTTGCATGGGGTGCAAGGGGTCGCAAGTTCGAATCTTGTCGGCCCGACCATGCCCTATTTCAAGTAAAGGGATAGATTGGAATTAAGGTTTAATGAAAAATTGCCGTCTTTCTAGACTCCTATTTAACATAAAAAGGAAAATTCAATTGAATGGATTTCAGGGACACGATTCTCTGGGTATTCCCCATTCCATCCATAGGCTATGGCATGCACTGCTTCTAAGTGATTACCCTCACAAGCTGAGCCTTTCACCACATAATTCTCTCCATCTACGGTTAGGTGATAACCAGATGATGGATTATAATTAATAATTGTTTGGGCATTAGATTGGCATGCTGCAAAAGCTAACATAAAGATAAAGCTACATGTAGGTAATTTTATCATTAATAATTATGTTCTTCTATTTGAATTCTATAGATTAGCCCTCTATAACTTAGAATAAAAGTTTTTTAATGTGTAGAAAGCCTGTTTCTTGTTTCCCGTTTCTGAAATTAAGCCTTTGCGATTCCACCCATTTTGATAGGGAATGAGCGTCCGTTTTGGAGACCTAAAATCGACTAAAATCCAAGGGGAAATGCCACTTATTTGAGGAATTCTCATTAAGGTGGGCAGTGTTTCTCGGTACAGCGCATTTTGATAGGCTTCGCTCCAAATAGTTTGCTCATCGCCATGGTATCCTTGTAGTGCTCCTGCACCAAATTCTGAAATAATGACTGGCTTATCCATTCCGATTTCCCAATTGAGGTTTTTGATATTTTCAAGCGGTCCCCCGTACCAACCATAGTACTGGTTAAAACTGATAATATCTACAACACTAGCAAAATCATCGTCTACAACCATTGTATTTCTCTGGCCCTCTTTTCCATGGTTTTCTAAGGCTGCCGTAATGAGTCGAGTATCATCTAACTGTCGTGTTTTTTCTACTAAATTCCTTAAAAATAAAAGTCGTTCATTTGATGGAGGTGTTTCATTTGCCATTGACCATATAATTACCGAAGCACGATTTTTGTCTCTAGTAATTAGTTCTTCCAATTGTTGCTCAGCCTTTAAATAAGTGTCTGAGTTATTCCATTGAATCGTCCAATACACAGGAATTTCCTCCCAAAGTAAAATGCCCATTGAATCGGCTAATCGAGCCATGTTTTCATTATGAGGATAATGCGCTAAACGAACATAATTACATCCTAGCTCTTTAGCCCACCCTAATAATACTTTAGCGTCTTCCATGGAAAATGCTCGACCACCACGCATCACATTTTCTTCATGAATGCAGATTCCTTTTAAAAAGACTTTCTCATCATTTAAATAAATATCCGATCCTTCGGTTCTAACGTGCCGAAAGCCTATTTGATCCGAAAGTTGCTCCGATCCAGTCATTAAATTCACTGTATATAATTTAGGGTTTTTATCACTCCAGTAGGTCAGTGATTTAACCGGAATTTGAAAATTTAGATAGCCCTCTCTATCAGTATAAAAGGTGTTGCGGATCCCTAACTCTTCTATCTCTAAAACTACCTTGTTTTTAGATTTATTGACACCGTTGAGTCGTACATAGCCACTTATCAAATTTGCATTTTTTTTATCCAGCTGCACTTTGTAATCTTCTATAAAGGTATCGCTCAATTCAATAATACTCACATCTCGGGTTATCCCTCCGTAATTCCACCAATCTGTATTGAGTGTAGGAACTTCTTCTGCCCCACGTTTATTATCAACTCGGACAACAATAAAATTATCCTTTTCTTTGAGAAGACCCGTCATTTCAAAATTGAACGGAGTAAATCCGCCTATATGTGTCCCAAGTTTTACTCCATTTACATATACATCCGCTCGATAATTAACTGCTCCAAAATGTACGTAATAGCGTTTTTGGGCATCGAAATTTTGAACATCAAACGACTTTTTATACCAAAGCGTCCCTTCATAATAAAATAACTTCTCGTTTTGGGAATTCCAGTCTCCGGGGACACGAAGTGTTGGTGAAGAATCAAAATCGTATTCAATTAAATCACGCGAATGTTTTGGTTTTGAATTCTTAAAATAAGCATTTGCACGGGGTTTTTCTTGTTCGTCATAGGCTTCCCATCTGTAATTATAATAGCCAGTTTCATTCATATCTACGATATAATGCCATAATCCATTTAAAGTCTGGCTGTCACGGTGTGACACATTCTGAAGCAGGGGGCGATTCTCTCCAAATAAATAACCTAAATAGGCAAAAAAGAAAAAAAGTAGAACTGAGGTAATTTTCATATAATGACTACTAGCAAATTTTTATATTTTAAAAAACTTTAAAAGGTTCATCAAGCAGTAGAATTTGACAAGCAAATATGATACCTGTAAGTTACTTCTTAAGTAACAAACAATCGTTACTTGATTCACAAAAAGTTGTCCATAAAAGGTGTGCACCCAAGTGCAAAAAATGAACCATTACACCCATAAATTAATTCTCCTTTTCACGCTCATATTCTCCCAAGCGTTTGGCCAAGTGACTCAGTCAGAATTCGGCCAATTTATGGGCTGGTGGAAAAATTTCACAAACAATAATGGATCGCAAGGTGCTTTTTTAGATCAAGCGACCGCTAATTTGACGAATAATCAATTATCTAGCGTAATTAATGTTACCTATGACTCAAATGAAGGCATCTCACTAAAGCCACGCGTTAGCTTTAATAACCATTACGGCCACAATATTATCTTTCATGAGAAAACCTACATTCCAAGTAATAATGTGACTTTAGATTTCACCATTGAGGAATTCAGTCTCGATCCTGATGCTTATAATTTGGTCGCTTATATCTTGGTTTTAGACACTGAAAATTATTGGAATCAAGTTCAACTTAAAGAACTGATTGTTGACAGCCCGGGAAGCTACCAACTCTCGATAGCACCTGTTGCCCAGCAGAGAACTCGCTACCTATATCACTTAGGCTTTGAACTGAGAGGACCTATGACAAGCTTTCCCCAAGCCGGCAGGGTTCTTATAAGTGATTTTGATATCATTTATACTGGCTACCCAGAGAGCAGCATTTTGAATTATTATGATAGTAATTTTTCCTTTGGTTCAAATAGTTCAACCAACCAAGGTATTACATGGACACAAGAAATTGTCGACAATCCTTCCAACAATGAAATCCAAAAATATCGAAGCAATAAGGTTGGGATTGATGCAGATAACAACTTGGTCTTAAGAATCGATCGACAAGGAACTAACACATACCATTCTTCGAGAGTTAATTCCAGCCCAACAGATGAAATTCGGATCGGAGATGGCGAGAAACTTTCAATTGAATTTAGAGCTCAGCTCCCTCAAGCAAAAGATGCTACAGGCAACACTGTTTCCAATGTCCCATTATGGCCTGCATTATGGATCATGGGAAATGAACAAAAGAATGGTTCATGGATTGGTTGGCCTTTTTGCAGTGAGATTGATGCTATGGAATGGTCGCCAACTCGGGGCATTACCCAACAAAATGTTGCTTATCATTGGAACGAAAACGACGGGGATACCAGTGGTTATAATCACACATATGACGTTTTTTATCATTACGATACTGATTTACCGAATGATTTTCATACTTGGAGAGTCGATATTTATCGATACCACCCCGACCAAAACCTCACGAACAAGATTGAAGTGTTCTATGACGATGTATTCATTTCTGAATCGAGATTTGAAGAATCTTCACTCAAAGATAACAGCGAGTTCTGGTACCCAGTCACCAATCAAAATCCAGAGAATAGAAGTACGGGAGAAAAACCCTATTTCTTAATAATGAATATAGCTATGGGTGGTTGGTACCCGGGAACTTCTACGGTTCCAGACACTTTTGAATATGCCGAAATGGTTGTAGATTATGTTACCTATCAAAGAAGCTCAATTTATAATTCTAGTTCGGGTCATGATGAAAATGCTTACGAAAACTCAATTGAAACAACCTTGAATCTTGAATTCACAGGTGTCTTCGGAGATCTCGATTATACAGGTGAGGGCAGTTATAACTTCCCCTCTTCAGCTCAAGACTGGGCAGGTGTAGCCAACGTAGCGGACAGTTTTTACCCCTTGAGCTTACCTAGTGGAGGTACAATTAAATTTAACGGGCGTGTTCCCAGTGGAGGTGATCTTGACTTAGAATTTAAATTCGAACGCCTACCCTATGACAGCGAGGGCAATGCTGAGGAAAGTACGCTGCCGTCTTTTTATACTCAGCCAATAACTATCAGTGGTAATGAGACAAGAGAGTATGAAGTAACGATACCCCCGCAAAATGTAAATCATACATTTAGCTCACTAATAATGTACTTTAGAGACCGAAATCAGTCGGCAATTCTTACAGATTTTCAAATCCTAAAAGAGACCCAAATTCCAAAATTATCCATGAACCATTCAGATGGAAATACCGTTCTTTCTTGGTCAGATGAAAACAGCTTTGAAGTAAAATCCTCCTATGACCTCGAAACTTGGGAATCGACCAATGATACTGAAAGTCCCTTCATAGAACCTATGGAAGATTCTAAATTTTATATTTTGTCTATTGAATAAAAACTAAAGATCGGAAGCGTAGAAGCGCTCCGATGCAGGTCAATGTCCAAAAAATAATTCATAATAAAGGATCCCCTCACTGTAAAAAAGGTAGCCAATCGATCCCTTTGAGGAAACCATCCGTATATTCGAGCGTTTGTTGATAATCGCTATCGGGTAGATGTTTGCCACCATTGAAAAAACCGTGTCCCCTGTCCTTAAATGCGATTAAAGTTGATTGTTGACCCGCCTTGACCATTGCCCTGTGGAAGCGCTCTGCACTGGCATAAGAAACTGTTTTATCCGCAGTACCATGATAAATAATCGTCGGGGGGACCGAGTCATGGATCTGATGCAGTGGGGAAAGCGCATAGGGATACGCACCGACAAATTCCGCTTTTGTGTACCATTTATTTGATTTCTTAGGATCAAACACCAACACGGGATTAAACAAGATCATTGCATTGGGGACAGAACGATCCCCATTCCGTAAATCCTTAACCGTTCCTAAAACCGCGGCTAAGTGGCCCCCAGCCGAACCGCCTGCCGAGGCAATCTTATCCGAATCGACCCCAAATTCTTCGGCGTGCTCCCGAACATAAGCAAAGGCATCCTGCGCATCTTCCACCGAATCAAGCACTCGAGTGTCATCAGTGGAACGCACTCGGTAATCAGCAACAAAACAGACAAAACCTTGACCGGCATAGTACCGAGAAAAGGCGACAAACTGAGTTAAATTACGCGTATTCCATCCCCCGCCAAAGAAGAAGACGATTGCTGGTCGCCGCTGATCCACTGACCAACCCTCAGGCTTAAAGAGATGCAGCTTAAGCGAACGTGTATCCGTTTCCTTATAGACGACGGACTCTGCGGAATTTAAAGTCTGCTGATCAGGATTAGCCAACAGTGAAAAAGTAGCGAGGATGAGGGGTAATAAGTAGAGGAACTTCATGTAGTTTAGACTTTACCTATCAAGTAAGTTTGTTCAAATAAATAAATTCTTGGGGGCGTAGCTCAGCTGGATAGAGCAACGGTTTTCTAAACCGTGGGTCGGGGGTTCGAGTCCCTCCGCCCCTGCCACTTAAATAGTGGGAAAAAAATAAAGGAGCGAACTCAGCTTAATATTAGAAGCTAACAATCGCTATGGTTGCGACTAATTATCCCCGATTCGTAGACGATAAAAATTTGCTTCATGCTGGCGATCGTAGCGAACAAAGACTTCTTCCAAAGTACTTGTATGCGGAACAACCTCAAAGAATTCAGGAGGACTGGATACCCAGATTTTTAAATCCTCAGAACGCTCTAGATGCAAGGAGGTTTCGTTGGCAGCTGAGATTGAGCGATTGAACGAAAACTGAAAGGAATTTCCAGCAATTTCCGAAGCAATCTCATAGCTTTGGTTATAGACATTGGGGTCTGTATTAAAATAATGCTCACTGATATTGGGAATTCCATCCCTGTCTGGGTCTTGAAAGAGACCGGACTGACTCTCGCTTAAATTATGCAAGGCACTCCATTCAGCATAGTCGAGGCGAGGCGTACTCAAGATCTGAACATTAGCCGTGTGCGTGAGTGAGTTATACTGAGCATGAACACTTGCTGTGCCGGGTACTGAACGCGCATAAAAGCTACCATCGGAATCAATCGTACCCAAATCACAATCCCATGTTGGATCGACGGAAACGCCATTGCCATGTGCATCAAAAGCATAAGCCTTAAAATCTTGCATTCCTAGGGGCGCTAAGGTCGAAGCTTCAGGAAGAATGGCTAAAGTTTCCAGATTGAGATTTGAATGATGGGGATGACCGTAAACCTCAAATTCCCACAAGGAAAATCCATAAATGGTTGTACGCGATATGGCACTGAGACGAATGTAGCGAGCTGAAGCCTGAATTCTAATACTGTCGACCCCAGCATTGCCATTCGTTTCAGTAAAGATTGTTTCCCAGTTTTGATTGTCTGAAGAAACATCGATCGTGTAGCTCGCTGCAGCTGCTGTCTCCCAATTGAGCACTAGGCGATCCAATTCATATTGAGCACCGAGATCGATTATCAAAAATTGATCATCTAAGCCATGAGTACTTTCCCAACGAGTGTTAGTGTTGCCATCAAAGGCTTTATTCGAGTTATTTGTCCCTAGATTTGTAGACGCCGACGAATCTTGATTCAAAGCAAGATTATTTAATGGATCATGTACTGAAACTAAACTAACGGCACTCAATCCATCCACCTCTGCAACGATTCGCACTTTCTGCGCATCATCCGGTGCCGTGAAAGTACCAGTTTCATCAATGCTACCTGCAGAACAAGACCATGCAACCAGTCCACTATTATGGGGTTCTCCGTATTGATCCATAGTCTGAAGGGTAAAATTATCTGAACTGGATGTTTCCATTCGTGAGAATTCAGGTTCAATCGATAAATTAGAGAGTTGTACTGGATCACCCACTTGAAGATTCAAGCGTCCCGACACAGCATTCTCCTCTGCGATTACCGTAATATTTGAGTTGCGTGCTAAACCCATAAACTGATGATTCGATAGAATTGCTCCACCCTCAGTTGATGAAATTTGAGGATTCGATAGGGGGAATCGTGCACCATATTGATCATAGCCAATGACAGATAAAGGGACCACTTCACCTAAATTTACATGCTGACTGGGTGCACGGACATCTATTGAATGCAGTGCAGAATCAAGCTTATGCGCAACGGTTGTCAAAGCTGGCACTCGAACACTTGCAATCAAATTTCCATTGCGCCGTATTTCACAAACGCGCTCTTCTCGCGCTTCGTTAAAAATCACATAGGTCGAAAGCCCTGTTTCTGGATGGGTAAATGCGGTTGCCATAGGCAAACTGAATTGAACGTCCCAATCAATTGCACCCCAACTGGTATGGGCATGAGCATAATAGTAAGTCAATCCGCCCTCTCCCGAAAAGAGCACCTCTCTTTCTTCGGCATCCAGAGAGTCTTTCCAATTTTCTAGTTTGGCGGTGACATCCTCTGGATGAGAAAAGAGCCTAAATCCCAAAAGTACATTGGCCCAATCCGTCCCAACATCGACTTCTGAAATAACTCCATCCGCAGCAGCTGGATCCTCATTATTTTGTAAATCAACAAGTATGCGATCGAGCAGTTCCTGATAGAGTTCATCGGACCACTCAGGGCTCACGCCCTTGGCTAAATGTTTAAATGCAGGGATCACCGGAAGCCATTGAATCCCGTAGATGTGCTGGGGTGCGGCTGAGAAAAAAGTGCCGTACACATAACCGCCGTTCCAAAGTACTCCGATGACATCCTGAGCATCCGCATAGGCCTGATTCCAATTCGTACCCGAACGATTAAACCAATATTCCATCGTGGCATTAGATTCTGCTTGGTAGCCAAATGCACCCGCGTCGCGCATGGCATCATCCCCGAGTAGCGCCCCTAAATAAAACAGTGCTGCCCATGATTGAACCGCCTCTGAAGTGGACTCTTGATTGTTACCACCTGGAGAACCGACACCGCCAGCATAAGAATGCCCCATCCATGGATCAAAATTACGCAGAAATGGGAAATCGCTATCTGCTCGTTCCCAATTTGCATACTCCTTTGCAACGAGCTTCAGCATCGGAGCATAGGGTTCTATCCATTCGGGCTCATCCATCGCCATAAGAGCCGCTGCGTGAATTAGGTAGCCATAGTGGAAATGGTGATCGGTAAATTGATAAGAATAATAACTTTCATTAAAGCCAACCAAGCCACCCCATGCTGGATAATGGGCATAATAGCGTTCTGTTTCTCCAGGCGTATAGGTAAGCCAATCCGCAAGTGCTTCCTTCAGCTGTGCCTTGATTGTCGGATAGGCATCGTGCCCTGTATCACGAGCAAATAACATATACTTAGCCATTTCTATCAAATCCTTTCCGCCCCAGTAAGTATCTGACCCGTAATTTGCATTTGCCGCGTAGTCTGTAATAATGGCATCCATAACCTCAGGTCGCCAAGGGGCATCTCCGGTGACCGCATCGGGGCTCGGATAATGCGGGAGAATTCCATACCAACTATATTCCATACTGAATGAATTTCCGCTGACCAGAGTAAGATCGCCTCGAGTAGTTATATAGCTATGATCACTCAGTACAAAATTCTGACTGATAAGATCATTAAAGTGATGCGGCAAAAACCCTTGGAGGACGGGACCTGCCGGTGCACCGCTTGGGTTTTCTGTAAGTATGGACCATGTATTCCTCAGCCTTGCATTTTCGGCATCAAAAGACCAATTTACTTCCGTCTTTCGAGGAATATTAAAGGCATGGGCATGAAATTCATTCAAGGCTTCAGCATCGGGCAGTACTGATAGGGTAAAGAAATCACAGTCAATCGTGAGGTTGTTTCCGTCTTTACTAACAGTTGTATTTGCGGGTACATGCAGCCCATAATAAGCCCCATCCATCGTGATAAGAATGACCTCTTCGTTATTTGGAAAACTTAATTCATTTGAAGATGAATCGAAAAAGCGAGCGGCGGCTCCAAAGCGAAGCGTTGCATCCAGAGCTTCCGTTTCAAAATAGGTCATGGGAATGCCGTGCGCAATCGATGCATCAATTCTCTGTGTACTGTTTTTCCGAGTCGCAACTAAACCCCAATCCGACCAGTCTTTGGCGACAGTTTCCGA